>ENA-OWPA01000143-OWPA01000143.1-bioreactor-metagenome-genome-assembly--contig:-NODE-143-length-129997-cov-10.121890_pt1 | contig 129997 bp, 103 predicted proteins | sample MGYA00238139_ERZ651803 | MGnify/ENA primary metagenome ERZ651803 (study PRJEB26909, sample SAMN07631231) | bioreactor metagenome | isolation source: Switchgrass digestor | place: USA: Dartmouth... | reverse complement strand
ATGTCTTCTTACTCATACCCAAAACATTGGACAACCCTCCAATGTGTTCCTTCTGACGCTATTATCCAGACAGGCTCATAGGCACAAACGGCATGGTTACGAGGCCAACCTTGACTGGCACCACCACAGCCCTCACCTCTGCTCAGCAGTCTCGCAGCGTTCCGGCGGAGCGATCTGATTATAACAGTGTTACAGACTATTGTAAATATACCGCAAAACACGAAGTACCACGACATTTCGACACGACTAGGCTGAGTTGATGCGCGATTATCCGTGGGCCGGGGCGACCGCGTAGCGCTCAGCACGCGTATCTGGAACCGTAACCAACCTGTCAGACGTCTCATAATTAATAGCCTACGGTACGGACCAGAACAGGAGGACCCGGATGTACAAGACCGTTGTGAAAATGCTGGAAGACCGGGGGGTAACGCTCAGCGAGATTGCCGAGGTCGTGCTGGAAATCCAGAAAGGATACTACGAACGGCTCACCCTGGAGGAGTGCCTCGAAGGGGTCGAGTCGGTGGTGAAGAAGCGGGAGGTCCAGAACGCCATCCTCACCGGCGTGGCCCTCGACATGCTCGCAGAGGAGGGCAAGCTGCCCGAGCCGCTGCAGTCCATCGTGGCCAGCGACGACTTCCTCTTCGGCGTCGACGAGATCGTGGCGCTCTCCATCACCAACGTGTACGGCTCCATCGGGCTGACGAACTTCGGCTACCTCGACAAGACCAAGCCGCTGGTCATCGGTCGGCTGAACTCCCACAAAAACGGCGGGTGCCACACCTTCCTGGACGACCTGGTCTCCGCCATCGCCGCTGCGGCCGCCAGCCGCATCGCCCACGCCCGGCGACCCGCCAACCACGACGAGTAAAGCGACGCAGGGGCGCCCACCGCACCGGTGGGCGCCCCAACGCGTCATTCTGGGCGGCTCAGCTGCGCGCTGCTCTCCCGGGAGACGGAGCCCGCCCCAGTGCGCGCCTTCCACTCCCGGATCTTCCGCGCCGCCGTCGTCTGGTGAATCCCCAGGACCCGGCTGACCTTCACCGAGCTGCCGTAGCGCCGGTAGGCCGCCCCGACCAGTTCGAGTTCCAGGGCGGCCACCGCCTCCTTGAGCGGCACGATCTCCCGCACGTGCACCGGAGGCCCGCAGGGCGCCGGCAGCGGCAGGTGCTCGGGAAGGATCTCCCGCTCCTCCAGCGTGACGACCAGCCGCTCCATCAGATTTTCCAGCTCCCGCACGTTGCCGGGCCAGCGGTGGGCCATCAGCCGGGCCATGGCCTCGGGCGAGATGGTCCGCTCCACCCGGTACCTGGCGCAGAACCGGTCGAGAAAGGCCCTGGCCAGGACGGGGATGTCCTCGGGCCGCTCCCTGAGCGGCGGAATTGTCACCGGCACCACGTTCAGGCGGTAGTAGAGGTCGGCCCGGAACCGGCCCTCGGCCACCAGCGCCTCCAGGTCGCGGTGGGTGGCGGCCACGATGCGGATGTCGACGGGCGTCGGGGTCACCGCGCCCACCCGCGTGATCCGCCGCTCCTGGATCACGTGCAGCAGCTTCACCTGCAGCCCCAGGGGCACGTCGCCGATTTCGTCGATGAAGAGGGTGCCCCCGTTCGCCTGCTCGATGAGGCCCGGCTTCCCCTCCCGCCGGGCGCCGGTGAAAGAGCCGGGCAGGTAGCCGAAGAGCTCCGACTCCAGCAGGCTCTCCGGAAGGGCCGCGCAGTCGATGCGCACGAAGGGCGCGGCGCTCCGCCGGCTCTGCCGGTGGATCTCGGCCGCCAGCACGCCCTTGCCCACCCCCGACTCGCCCAGGAGGAGGACGGTGGAGTCGACCTGCGCCACCCGCCGGATCAGGTCGAGCACCCGCTGCATCGCCTGAGAGGAGCAGACCACCTCCACCCGCCCGGCCTGGGCCGAACGGAGGCCGGCCAGCTCGTGGTGGAACCGCTCCCGCTCCTGGGTCATGCGTTCCACCTGCCGCTCCAGCCGGTCCAGCTCGGTGATGTCCCGGGCGGTGGCCACCACCCAGCCAAGGGGCAGGGGCGACGCCGTCAAGGCCAGCCGCCGCCCCGAGCGCTCCAGGACCAGCGCCTGCCGCCGGCCCGACTCCAGGCAGCGGCGCAGCACCGGCGGCAGCCACACGCCCTGTGCCTCCAGCTCCGCCGGCCGGCGGGAGAGCAGCTCATCCCGGGCCGCACCCAGAAGCTGCGCCATGGCGCCGTTGAGCAGCCGGATCCCGCCTGCCGGATCCACCGCGAGCACGCCTTCAGACAGACCGTCGAGCAGCGCCTGGACGGTCTCCCCGGGCACCTGCGTCACGCCGAGTCCCTCCGCAATCGAGATGACACATAATTCTCTTGAATTGAGACTATTCCTGCTTAGTGCCCCCAAGCACATTCGCTTGGCGCCCGCGGGGCCCGCCTGATGCGGCTCGCGGGTGTTGTGCGCGCTGCGGCGCCCGCGCGGGGGTAAGCGCAGGGGCTTAGCTGGTCGGATCCCGCACCCGGCGCGGGCGATGCGCCCGGGTGCGTTCGCGTCGGCACAAGGCGTGCCGGGCGGGCGCTGTGCGCACCGCCGCGGGCGCCTCAGGCCGCCCTGCACCGCTCCGGCCCGACTGCCGGACCCTGGCATGCTTCTTGCGACTTGCCGGAGGGCAGGAAGGAGGGGCATGGATGCAGATCGCGGCCGACCGGCCCCACTGGCGGCCGGCCATCGAGCGAATCTCCCGCGCAGAACTCTCGCAGATGCAGGCCGGGAGGCTCCGGTCCCAGGTGGAGCGCGCCCTGGCGTCGCCCTTCTACCGGCGGCTCTGGCAGGGCGTGGGTCCCCTCGCCCCCGCGGACTTCCGCACCCCGGCGGACGTGGCCCGGCTGCCGTTCCTCCACAAGTCCGATCTGGTGGACGCGCAGCTACGGGAACCGCCCCTGGGCGACCTGCCCATGAGCCCGGCCGAGGAGCGGCGGGAGGTCTACCCGGTGCCCGTGCTGGGCGGCTCGCTCTACACCGTCTACGGCGAACCGGACCTGGCCCGCACGGCCGAGATCGGCGCCCGGATCATGTGGGGGGTGGGGCTCCGGCCCGGGGAACTGATCCACAACGCCTTCGGCTACGGCCTCTTTGCCGGCGGCATCTCCTGGCACCGGGCCTCCCGGGCGATGGGGGCGGCGCTCATCCCCATCGGCACCGACTCGGTGAAGCGGCAGGTGGAGATGCTCTTCAACTTCAAGCCCTCGCTGCTGATCGGCGCACCGTCGCACTGCCTCTACCTGGCCGAGCGCATCCAGGAACGGGGCCTCTCGCCCCGGGACATCGGGCTGCGCTTCGCCCTGTTTGGCGGCGAGCCCGGCGCCGGGGAGCGGGCCACGCGCCAGCGGCTGGAGCACCTCTACGGCTGCCCGGCCTTCGACTTCTACGGCATCACGGAGGTCGGCCCGCTGCTGGCCGGGGAGTGCAGGCTGCAGCAGGGGCTGCACTGGGCCGAGGACCACGTGCTGGTGGAGGTAGTCAACCCGGCGACGCTGGAGCCCTGCGCGGAGGGGGAGACGGGCATGCTGGTCCTCACCGACCTGACGCGCGAGGACATGCCGCTCATCCGCTACTGGACGGGCGACATGGCGGCCCTGGTGGCGGAGCCCTGCGGCTGCGGCCGGACCCACGCCCGGTCGCCCGGCGGGGTGCGGGGCCGCATCGACGAGCTGGTGATGATCCGGGGTGTCAAGTTCTACCCGGTGCAGGTGGAGCGGGTGCTGAGCGGCTACGGGAGCCTGGCCGACGAGTACCGCATCGTGCTGGAGCGGGACCCGGCGACCTGGCTCGACCGCTGCACCGTTCTGGTGGAGGCGGCGCCGGGCGAACTGCCCTCCGCGGCCCTGGAGGAGCGCATCGGGCGGCGGCTCTCCGACGAGCTGACGGTGGATGTGCTGGTCCGCATCCTGCCGTTCGGCACGCTGGAACGGTCGCCCCGCCGGGTGCGCATCGTCGACCGCCGGCTGGAGGCCGGAAACCCGTAGAGGAGGAGGTGGCGAGGGTGAGCGAGGTCCATCTGGCCATCGAGAACGTGGCCATCGGTTTCGGCGGGGTGAAGGCGCTGGACGGGGTCTCGCTGACGGTCCCCCGGGGCTCGATCACCAGCATCATCGGGCCCAACGGCGCGGGGAAGACGAGCCTGATCAACTGTATCTCGGGGCGCTACATCCCCCAGAAGGGGACGGTCCGGTTCGAGGGGCGCGACATCACCCGCATGCCGCCGAGCCGCAGGGCGGAGCTGCGCATCGCCCGGACGTTCCAGAACATCGCCCTCTTCAAGCACATGTCGGTGCTCGACAACCTGATGACGGGCCGCCACGCCCTCATGCGCTCGGGCCTCCTGGCCTGCGGCCTCTACTGGGGCCCGGCGCGGCGGGAGGAGATCGCGCACCGCAAGGCGGTGGAGGAGATCATTGACTTCCTGGAGATCGCCCACGTGCGCCGCAAGCCGGTCGGCATGCTCTCCTACGGCATGCAGAAGCGGGTGGAGCTGGGCCGGGCGCTGGCGCTGGAGCCGAGGCTGCTCCTGCTGGACGAGCCGATGGCGGGCATGAACGCCGAGGAGAAGGAGGACATGGTCCGGTTCATCCTCGACATCAACCAGGAGCGGGGCGTCACCTGCGTGCTGATTGAGCACGACATGGGCGTGGTGATGGACATCTCGGACCGGGTGGCGGTGCTGGACTTCGGCCGCAAGATCGGCGAGGGGACGCCGGCGGAGGTGCGGCAGAACCCGGACGTCATCCGGGCCTACCTGGGCGACAAGGACCTGGCGGCGGGATAGGGGGGGAAGAGGTGAGCGCAGAGCGGCTGGACACCTTGCCGAAGCGGCTGCAAGCCATGGCCGGAAAGTACGGCCACAGCCGCATCGCACTCCGGGAGAAGGAGTATGGCATCTGGCAGCAGTTCACCTGGCAGGACTACCTCGACCGGGTGCGCGACTTCTGCCTGGGCCTCGTCTCCCTGGGCTTTCAGCGGGGCGAGAAGGTCGCCATCGTGGGCGACAACCGGCCCGAGTGGGTCATCGCCGAACTGGCCGCCCAGTCGGCGGGCGGCACGTCGGTGGGCATTTACCAGGACTCGCTGGCCAAAGAGATGGCCTACGTCATCGACCACGCCGACGCCACCTTCCTGGTGGTGGAGGACCAGGAGCAGGTGGACAAGATCCTCGAGGTGCGGGACCAGATCCCCAAGGTGCGGCGCCTCATCTACTACGACCCGAAGGGGCTGCGCACGTACACCGACCCATGGCTGCTGTACTTCCCGGACGTGCTGGCGATGGGCCGGGAGTACGGGCGACAGCACCCGGGGCTCTTCGAGGAGATGGTGGCGGCGGGTGACGGCGAGGACACGGCGATCCTCTGCTACACCTCCGGCACCACCGGCGCCCCCAAGGGGGCGATGCTGAGCCACCGAAACCTGCTGGCGATGGGCGACACGATCCAGACCGTCGACCCCCTCACGCCCGACGACGACTTCCTCTCCTTCCTGCCCCTGGCCTGGATCGGCGAGCAGATGACGGCCCTGGCGATGCACCTCTCCATCGGGTTCACGGTGAACTTCCCCGAGGAGCCCGATACGGTGCAGGAGAACCTGCGGGAGATCGGACCCCACGTGATGTTCTCGCCGCCGCGGATCTGGGAGGACATGGTGACCCGGGTGCAGGTGAAGATCCAGGACGCCGGCTGGTTGAAGCGGAAGCTCTGGGAGCTCTTCCAGCCCGTGGGCCTCCGGGTCGCCGACCTCCGCTTCGCCCGGAAGCCCGTGCCCTTCAGGGACCGCCTGCTCTACGCCCTGGGCGAGCTGCTGGTCTTCAGCGCCATCAAGGACCACCTGGGCCTCTCCCGGCTGCGGCGGGCCTACACGGGCGGCGCCGCCCTGGGGCCGGACGTCTTCCGGTTCTATCACGCCCTGGGGGTGAACCTGAAGCAGATCTACGGCCAGACGGAGATCGTGGGCATCGCGGTGCTCCACCGGGACGACGCGATACGCTTCCACACCGTCGGTACGCCGCTGCCGGGCGGCGAGATGGCGATCTCGCCCGAGGGGGAGATCCTCCTCAAGAGCGGGGCGGTCTTCCAGGGCTACTACAAGATGCCCGAGGAGAGCGCAAGGGCCCTCGCCGGCGGCTGGCTGCACACCGGCGATGCCGGGTACATCGAGGAGGAGTCGGGCCAGCTGGTGGTGATCGACCGGCTGAAGGACGTGATGCGCCTCAGCTCCGGCGAGATCTTCTCGCCCAACTTCCTGGAGAACAAGCTGAAGTTCTCCCCCTACATCAAGGAAGCGGTGACGGTGGGCGACGGCCGCACGCACGTGGTGGCGATGATCAACATCGACCTGCAGTCGGTGGGCCACTGGGCCGAGAGCCGGGCCATCCCCTACACCACCTACCAGGACCTGTCGCAGAAGGAGCCGGTGCTCGACCTGATCGCCGGCGAGATCCACAGGGTCAACGCAGACCTGCCCGAGGCGGCCCGCATCCGGTCGTTCGTGATCCTGCACAAGGAGCTGGACGCCGACGACGAGGAGCTCACCCGCACCCGCAAGCTGCGGCGGGCCTTCGTCTACGCCAAGTACGACCCGGTGATCCAGGGGCTCTACGACCGGGCGAAGGAGATCCCGGTGCAGAGCCGGGTGCGCTACCGTGACGGCCGGGAAGCCGTCATCGAGACGGTGCTGCAGGTCCGCGAGATTCTGCCCATCCCGGACGAGGCCGGGCAGCGGGCCGCAGGGGGAGGGGGAGCGGTATGAGCGACGGCCTCGGCTTCTTCCTGAACCTGCTGGTGAACGGCATCGTGGTCGGGGCCCTCTACGCGCTGGTGGCGCTGGGCTTCGTGCTGATCTACAAGGCCAGCGGGGTGATCAACCTGGCCCAGGGCGAGCTGGTGCTGCTGGGGGCCTACATCGGGCTCACGTTCACGACCAGCATGCAGGTGCCCTTCTTCCTGGCGCTCCTGCTCACCATCGTGGTGAGCGCCCTGGTGGGCGTGGTGATCGAGCGCACCGTGCTCCGCCCGTTCATCGGCGAGTCGCCCATCTCCATCATCATGGTGACCCTGGGGCTCTCCTTCCTCATCAAGGCCCTCATCCACCTGATCTGGGGCACCGACATGCGCTCGTTCCACGGCCTCTTCCGCAGCGAGCCGATCATCATCGGGCCGGTGGCCATCTCGGAGGTCTTCCTCTGGGGCCTGGTGGCGGCGCTGATCCTGCTGGTGCTGCTCACCGCCTTCTTCAAGTACTCGATGCTGGGCATCGCCATGCGGGCCACTTCAGATGACGAGCAGGCGGCGCTCTCCATGGGCATCTCCGTGAAGCGGATCCTGGCGGCCACGTGGGCCGTGGCGGCGATGGTGGCGGCGGTGGGCGGCATCTTCCTGGGGAACATCGCCGGCGTCAACCCGTTGCTCACCTCGTACGGCCTGAAGGTGCTGCCCGTGGCGATTCTCGGCGGGCTCGACTCGGTTCCCGGCGCCATCCTCGGCGGGTTCATCATCGGCATCCTGGAGGCGCTGACGGGCGGCTACCTCGACCACTACATGACCGGCATCAAGGAAGTGGTGCCCTTCGCGTTCATGATCCTCATCCTGCTCATCAAGCCCTACGGGCTGTTCGGCAAGGAAATCATCGAAAGGGTGTAGGCCTGTGCTGCGACTGCTGCGCTACCCCTTCACCATGGAGTGCGGGGTCTACCTGACCACCTATGAGCAGGACCTGGCCCTGCACCCCACCCGGCTCTCCGCGGTCCGCGGCTGGCTGCTGGTCGCCCTGCTCTACGCGGTGCCCCAGCTGCTGCCGAACTACTACCTGTCCATCCTCAACAAGGTGGCCATCTACACCATCGCCGCGCTGGGGCTCAACCTGCTCACCGGCGTCACGGGGCAGATCTCGGTGGGCCACGGCGCCTTCACCGGCATGGGCGCCTTCACGGTCGGCTACCTGATGAAGCACGGCCTCTCCTTCTGGGTGGCCATGCCGCTGGCGGGGCTGGCGGCGGCGGCCGTGGGCGCCTTCTTCGGCCTGCCCTCGGCCCGGCTCAAGGGGCTCTACCTGGCCATCGCCTCGCTGGCGGCGCAGGTGATCCTCTCGTTCTTCTTCACCCGCGCAGAGTGGTTCACCGGGGGCATCTACTCCATGTCCGTGAAGCGGCCCACCATCTTCGGCCAGCCCATCACGGGCGAGAGGGACTACCTGTACCTGGGCCTGACGGCGGCGCTGCTGCTGGGCGTCTTCGCCCAGAACCTCCTGCGCACCCGGACGGGCCGGGCGTTCATGGCGGTGCGGGATCGAGACCTGGCGGCTGAGGTGATGGGCGTCGACCTGTTCCGGACCAAGGTGACTGCCTTCGCCCTCTCGGCCTTCTACGCCGGCATCGCCGGGGCCATCTGGGCGCCCTACGTGATGATCATCTCGCCCGAGCAGTTCGAGATGCACCTCTCCATCGAACTGCTGGCGATGATCATCATCGGCGGCATGGGCTCGGTGATGGGGTCCGTCTACGGCGCGGCGTTCATGACCGTGCTGCCCATCGTGGTCCGCGAACTGTCGATGGCCCTCGGTCCGATCTTCCCGGCGATCGGGACCAAGGTGCTGCTGCTGCGGGACGCGGCCTTCGGCGCCGCAATCGTGCTGTTCCTGGTGTTTGAGCCTGAGGGGCTGGCGAAGCTCTGGCGGAACATCAAGGACTACTTCCGCCTCTGGCCCTTCAGCTACTGACGGATGCCCCGGACGCCGCTGGGGGGTGGCGGACGGGATCCGGAGGCGTCTATCGGCTGACCATTCGCGGAGGAGGTAGGGGAGCGATGCGCAAGCGAAAGGGGTTCCTGACTCTGGTGGGGGCGATTCTGGTTCTGGCCCTGCTGGCGGGCTGCGGCGGCAGCACCGGCAGCGGCGGGGCCGACGTCGGTGGCGGCGGGGCGGCCAGCGGGGGCAGCACGTCCGGCGGAACCGGTTCAACCGGCGGAGGGGGGGCGGGCGGCGGCTCCGGCGCGCCGGCTGCGCAGGCCCCGATCAAGGTGGGCGGCATCTTCGACATCACCGGTGCGACGGGCGACGTGGGGGCGCCCCACGCCGAGGGCACCCGGGCCTGGTTTGATTACCTGAACAACGAGCTGGGCGGCGTGAACGGCCGCAAGGTCGAACTGGTCTGGGGCGACTACGCCTACCAGGTGCCGCAGGCGGTGGACCTCTACAAGAAGTTCGTGAACGAGGACAAGGTGGTCGCCGTCCTCGGCTGGGGCACCGGCGACACCGAGGCCATGAAGGAGATGATCGCCCAGGACAAGGTCCCGTACATCTCCGGCTCGTACGCCGAGACCCTCGTGGACCCGTCGGTCACCCCGTACAACTTCATCGTCTCCTCCACGTACTCCCAGCAGGCCCGGGTGCTGCTGGACTGGATCAGGGAGCAGAAGTCTGACGCCAAGGTTGGCATGATCTTCCACGACTCGCCCTTCGGCCGGGCGCCGCTGGAGGACGCCAAGGCCTACGCCGCCCAGATCGGCCTGACGTGGGTGGGCGAGGCCGCACTGCCGGGGGCCGCGGCGGATGCGGTGACGCAGGTGCTGGACCTCAACAACAAGGGCGTGGAGTTCATCATGATCCAGAACGTGGTGAAGGGCACGGCTCAGGTGCTGAAGGCCGTCCAGCAGCAGGGCCTGAGCGGCAGGATCCAGGTGGTGGGCATGACCTACTCCGTGGACGAGACGCTCCTCGCTGCGGCGGGTGACGCGGCGGAGGGCTTCGTGGGCACGCCGGCCTTCGTCTTCCCGTACGACGAGGGTCCGGGCATCGCCGAGGCGGTGGCCTATGCCGAGAAGACCGGCAAAAAACGCGCAGAGCTGACCCAGAAGTGGCTGCAGGGCTGGGTGTTTGGCCGCATCCTCACCGAGGCGATCCGCCGGGCCGGCGACAACGTGACCGGCGAGACGCTGAAGGCGGCGCTGGAGACCTTCCAGGACGTGGACCTGGGCGGCATTGGCGCCCCGCTGACCTTCTCGCCCACCGACCACGGCGGCACCGACAAGGCCCGGATCTACCAGGTGAAGAACGGCCGGTTTGAGGCCATTACCGACTTCGTGGAGCCGAAGGGGAAGTAGCCCGGAGAACGGATCGGATGTGAGGTGGTCCGGTGCTCGTCCTGAACAACGTGGAAGTGATGTACGACCGCGTGATCCTGGTCCTGAAGGGCATGTCGCTGAAGGTGCCGGAGGGGCAGGTTGTCGCGCTGCTGGGGGCCAACGGCGCCGGCAAGACGACCACCCTGAAGGCGATCTCCGGGCTGCTCAAGTCGGAGAACGGCGAGGTGACCGACGGCACCATTGAGTTCCTGGGGGAGAAGATCAGCAACCGGGAGGCCGCGGAGATCGTGCGCAAGGGGATCTTCCAGGTGATGGAGGGCCGCCACGTCTTCGGCCACCTCACGGTGGAGGAGAACCTGCTGGCCGGCAGCTACACCCGCACCGACAGGGGAAACGTGCGGCGCGACCTCGAGATGGTCTACCACTACTTCCCCAAGCTGGTGAACCGGCGCCGGTCCAAGGCGGGCTACCTCTCGGGCGGCGAGCAGCAGATGGTGGCCATCGGGCGGGCCCTGATGGCCAGGCCGAAGCTGGTGCTGCTCGACGAGCCTTCGCTGGGGCTCGCCCCCCGGCTGGTGCGGGAGATCTTCGACATCATCAAGCGGCTCAACGAGGAGATGAAGACCACCTTCCTGGTGGTGGAGCAGAACGCCATGGTGGCGCTTTCTATCGCCCACTTCGGCTACATCATGGAGAACGGGCGCATCGTGCTGGAGGGGCCCGTCGAGACGCTGCTGAACAACGAAGACGTGAAGGAGTTTTACCTCGGCCTGAGCGATGTGGGGCGGAAGAGCTATCGGGAGGCCAAGGCCTACAAGCGCAGGAAACGGTGGTTGGCATGAGCAGAAAGGAAGCAGGGGGCGGACCCGCCGGCCTGAGCCGCTGGGTTCCGCCCGGCGTCGAGCCCCGGCTGCGGGCGGTGGTCGCCCGGGCCCGGGAGCAGAGTCTCTTCTGGCGGGAGCGGCTGGCGGCCGCGGAGGTGGACCCGGACATGGCGCAGGGCGCCGGGTCGCTGGCAGCCCTGCCGGTGCTCAGGAAGGAGTCGCTGGGCCAGGTGCAGGCGGCGGCCCCGCCCTTCGGCGGACTGCTGGCAGCGCCTATGGAGCGGCTGGCCCGCATCTTCGTCAGCCCTGGCGACATCTACGACCCGCAGGGGGCGGCCGCCGACTTCTGGCGCTTCAGCAGCGCCCTTGGGGCCGCGGGGTTCCGGGCGGGCGACCGGGTGATCAACTGCTTCAGCTACCACCTGACGCCGGCCGGCTTTATGTTCGACTCCGCCGCGCGGGCCCTGGGCTGCGTGGTGGTGCCGGTTGGCGTCGGCCAGCAGGACCTCCAGGTGCGGGTGACGGCCGCGGTGGGGGCCACCGGTTACGTCGGGCTTCCCTCGTACCTGCTGGCCCTGCTGGAGCGGGCGGCCGCCCTGGGGGTGACCCTGCCGCTCCGGCGGGCGGTGGTGACGGGTGAGCCCCTGCCGCCGGCCCTGCGGGAGCAGATCGCTTCCTTCGGCGTGGCGGTGTACCAGGCCTACGGCACGGCCGACGTGGGGTTGATCGGCCACGAGTGCGGCCAGGGCCGGGGGCTGCACCTGAACGGCGGGGTGATCGTGGAGATCTGCGACCCCGACGGCCGGGTGGTGCCCATGGGCGAGGCGGGAGAGGTGGTGGTCACCCTGCTGGACGAAACCTACCCCCTGCTGCGCTTCGGCACCGGCGACCTCAGCGCCATGACCGCGGGCCCCTGCGCCTGCGGCGGGACGGGGCTCCGGCTGACGGGTTGGCTCGGGCGGGTCAGCGACGTGACCAAGGTCCGGGGTATCTTCCTCTACCCCCGCCAACTGGAGGCGGCCATGGCCGCCCTGGCCGGCGTGGAGCGCTGGCGGGCGGTGGTGGAGCGGGACGCCCACCACCGGGACCTGCTCCGCATCGAGGTGGCGGGGCCGGCCGACCCGCATGCGGTGCGCCAGGCCGTGCAGGCGGCGGTCCGGCTGAACCCCGAGGTGCAGTCGGTGCCGGTGGCGGCGATTCCGGCGGACGGCCCCCGGTTCGAGGACAGGCGGAGATGGGAGTGAACGGAGGCGCCCCCGGCGTGATGCCGGGGGCGTCTCGGTATGTTCTGGGCTGGCCTGCGGGCTAACTCACTGGCGTCTCCGCATCCGCCGAGGACTGGAGGCGCGACTGCACGATCAGCCGCATCTCGTCGCTGCCCGGCGGGTCGCACGTGGTGAGCGTCAGTGCCGGGTAGTCGGTGGGCGCGATGACGGAGAGGTCGTAGGGGTCGGTGAGGAACACCCGCTCGACCACAAAGGTCAGGCTGCGGTCTTCGTAGTGGATCTGGAGGACGTCCCCCGGCTCCAGCTCGTTCAGCCGGTAGAAGAACGCGGGGCGGCCGCGGATCGTGCGGTGGCCGGCCAGTGCCGCGTTCCCGACTTCGCCGGGCAGGACGGTCTGCGGGTAGTGGCCCGGACCCTGGTCCAGCACGGTGTTGTCTACTCCTTCGCCCACCAGGTAGGAGACGTTGAAGCGGGGGATGCTGATCTGGTAGACCGGGGCATTCCCGTCGGCGTTGGGGTCGTTGTCGGCAGGGCCCATGCCGGAGCCCCCGGTTCCGGCGCCGTCACCGCCGACCTGGGACCCGTCAGGGCCACTGCTGCCGCTGGTGCTGCCGGCGTCGCCGGGGCCGCGGACGTCGTCACCGAGGAGCATCACCGGCGACGGCGCGGGCACCTGCGCCATCTGGCGGCGGTAGGCCAGTTCCTCACGGACCCACTGGGTGACGGGTACGGCGATGATCACGGCCCCAAAGAGCAGGAGCAGGGCGCCGAGCCTGGTACGCAGGCGCCCGCGTGCGGACGGGGGATGATCCTTCACGGTTGATCCCTTCCTTACCACCAGGCAGGAGGTGTTGCCAGCGAGGTCGAACGCGCATACGAGCGCACGTTTGCGAAATGAGGGGGGCACAGATGTCCCAGGTACAGCGCCTGTTGGCTCTCCTTGCGGCCGTGGTGCTGCTCTTTATAGCCGTGAAGTGGGTTGTGCTGTGGCGGAGGCTGAACGCCGCGGCCGCTGCGGCGCGGGCGGAAGCCCGCCGGCGCGTGAAGCAAGCGGAGGGTGTTAATCATCGTAATATTGACGATGTAAACCCGAAAGACTAAGATAAAGTACAGGCAACACTCGATAAAGGCAAACCCGTCGAAAGGCGGCGACGCAAAGCCACGGGTCTAAGGGCGAAATGCCTATGACAGCCGGGCTGCCGAAAGTGGTGTATCTCATTGAAGACGCCTGTCAGGCTGGTGCGCGTGCTCGCGGCCGCCGTCCTGATGCTGCTCAGCGCTTCCGCTGTCGGCCTCGCCGGGAGTGGTCACCGAACCGTCGAGGTGCGAACCCGGATCACGATCCAGAATCCAACTGACCAGCCGGTGACCGACCTGGTTCTCACGCTCCCCTCGTCCGCGGCCGATGCCAGCGGCCAGCGACTGGGGGGTGCGCCGCAGCGTTCCGTCCCCACGGGCGTCCGGACCCGGTCGTCCCGCGGGGGGACCACCTTTGAGGTGGCCCAGGTCGGCCCGGGCGGAACGCTGGTGATCGAGGAGGTTCTCGTCGTCCAACTGGGAGCGGCGATTGGAGCCGACGCCGCCATCGCAGGCCCCGGATCCGCCGGAGCCGGTGCAACGGCAGATCAGAAGGCCACCCTCGTCGCCGACCCGGTGCAAGCGCGGTACCTCGCTGCCGAACCGGGAGTTGAGGCAGATCAACCCGCCATCTCTGCAGCGGCCCGAAGCGCCGTGGTCGGCGCGACAGGGGTCGATCAGCAGGCGGAGGCGCTCTTGCGCGCGGTGGTTGACCACGTCGACTACGACTGGTCCGGCGCCGGCGGGGGCGCTCTTGCCGGGTTCGAGCAGGGGCTCGGCTCCTGCCAGACGTATGCCAGCCTCTTCGTTGCCATGGCACGGGCCGCGGGGATTCCGGCCCGGCTGGTGTACGGATGGGCCGACAGCGGTGGGCTCTCGGGCTTGCTGGGCCCGGACAACCGCCACGTGTGGGCGGAGTACTACAACCCGGACCGCGGGTGGGTTCCGGTCGATCCCACCTTCGCGGAGCGCCAGCGGGACCTCCTCCACTTCGACCCCTCCGCGCACCTCGCACAGGGGTACGAGGACGTCTCCCACCAGGCCAGTTTTGGCGGCCGGGGTTTCGTGACCATCCGCGTGGCGCGGGAGGTTTCCATGCGCTGATACGGGATCTACATCTGCGTTCTTCGCAGGGGCGGGGTCAACCGCCCCTGCTCTGCTGTCTGCCTGCGCTGTCGGGGGGTGATCCACCCCCCGGCTTGTTGCTTGATTGCTCCACCGAGGCGGGCCCAACTGCATCGCTGTGAGCTCTACTTGTCCTCACCGGTCATCCAGCGCTGGATGTCGCCAAGTGCTACCGGCCTGATCTTCAGGTCAAGGTCCTTGCCTACCACGACTCGTGCCCGTTCGGGAACGGCGAAGAGAATGAACGTCTGGTCGCCGACCGTGACCTGTCTGAAGGCCTCCAGGTGGGCTGGCGTGAGGGTGATCTCGATGTCGCCGGCCTGCATCTTCATCCGGGTGGGCTTCTCGGACTCGCCGCCGCCGAAGAGCGAGCTGTACGACGGCCGGTAGGAGAGGTCGCCGAAGGATGACTCCCACCTGGCCTGGAAGCCCAGGCGATCGACGCCGTGGCCAACGGCCCGCTCCAGGCTGCGCACCACGGAGTCTGCGCTGAGGCCATCGCCGGCCTGGTCCAGCAGGTCCTCGCCCATCCGGCGGAACAGGTCGTGGGGCACCTCACCCGTCGAGTTCTGCTCGGTGATCATCCGCAGCAGAGCCTGCCCCTCTCGGCGCGGGCTCAGGCGGCGTGTGGCCTCCAGCGCTTTGAACCAGGCTGCGGCGCCGCTTCCGGCGTAGACCATCATGTCTGCGATCTCCCGCCCGTCGTCGTCGAGGCAGGGAAAGAGGACCGCACGCGACACCGCCGTCCGCTTGATCACGTTGTTCAGCACCTGGGTGACGAACCGGCCGGTCCGCTCGTCGAAGAGCGACTCCTCCCGGTCGTCCAGGTCGAGCAGGGTGGCGAAGGTGAAGATGATCGGCATGGCGCCCAGCTCGGGAACGGCCTGAAAGCGGAGGATCGCCACCAGGTGGTTCTTGATCGCCCCGGCCGCCATCACCTTGTAGGCAAGCACGTTGCCCAGCTCGAGCAGCGTCTCAGGCTGAACCTGGGTCATGTCGCGGATCGCTTCCAGCACCTCGACGGAGGGACGGTTCTTCAACCGGTCGAAGTCAGCCGAGGCCACCTTGTCGACGGCCAGAACCTCCCCGGTGTACATGCAGGGGAAGTTCACCTCGCCCTGGGCCCCCTCGAACGCCTGGTAGAGGTGTTGAGTCAGGATGCCCTTCAGGCTCGGGTCAACTTCGTCCCATGCGTAGGTATCGGCGTGGTCCAGTACCTTGCGGTCTTCCTCGCGTTTGATATGTCCGAGATAAGCATGGGTGACGGCGATAGTGCCCTCCCGCGCGATCAACTGCAGCCTTTGAAGCAACGATACGCCCTCCAAACCGAATGAGTATAGGCCGCGAATCGTACGGCAGTGCTATCGTATCACCCTTGCAGCTTTCTGCCCACCCGGCGCAGCTGCCAGCCAGAGACCAGCAGCACGCCGCCGACGGCGTAGTAACCCCAGTTAGCCGGGCCCGACGGTCCCTCGCCCGTGCAAGCCAGCGTGAAGTCAGGTGCGCTTGTCACCTGCCCGGGGAGAACGATCACCTGCTGCGAGACCTCGCGGTCGCCGGGGTTCTGGAGCGTCAGGGTCCAGACGCCGGGCGCCAGACCTTTCAGGGAGTAGTCGAGCCACACGCCCAGGCGCCCGGTGGCGGCAACGACCGTTGCGACCGTCTCGCCGGCGTCATTTGTCGCCCAGATCCGTGCGCCGCCCTGGCGGGGAGCGCAGACCCGGCCTGCGATGCTCCCGGGTGTGAGGTCAACCTCCACGGCTTCGGCCCAGGCGAGCGCAATGGTCACGGTCTGGTTCGGCTGCTCGGGCGTGAGCGTCGCCACGGCAGCTCCGCTGCGCCGCGGGCCGTCCGGCCTTGTGGGGTCCACAGCCTCCGCGAAGGCGGTGTACGTGCCGAGCGGCAGGTCCGCGAGGCGCACTTCACCGCTGGCGTTGGTGTACCCGGCCCGGTCGCCCACCTGCACCACCGCGCCGGCAATCGGCTTCGGCCCGCCGGTGTTGCGGGGGCTGGCGTCAACTACTCGCACAGTAAGGGTGCCTGTGATCTCCTCCGGCGGCGCCTGAGCGGGCTCGCCGGGCGGGGTGCGCGGCACAGGCGGCCAGGCCAGCACGATGGTGATGAACCCTTCGGGCTCCTCAGCGGAGATCGTCGCAGAACCCGTGCCCGCCAGCGGAGACGTTCCGCTCAACGGATTGTCCGCGGTCGCCATGGCCGTGTACAGACCGAACGGGAGGCCTTCAAACACCACCTGCCCGGTGTCGTCCGTCTCGGCCTCGAAAGCGGAGAGGGTCACGGATGCGCCGGGAAGCGGAATCAGATCGCCGTCGCCATACACGTCACCAAGCACCCGGACGACCACCCGCCCAGTGGTGACGGGGGTGGGGGTCTCCGTCTCCGTGGTGGGCGGCTGCGTCGGCGGGGTATCTCCGCCGCCACCGCCGCCACCGCCGCCACCGCCTCCGCCGCCGGAGCCCTTGGCGAGCAGGGTGAGGTAGATCTTGCCCTCCTGGCCCTGGTAAGAGTTGCTGGCGGCACGATCCCAGTCGTACGTGACCGTGAAGACCAGCTGGGAGCCCCGGCTCAGGCTGGGCACGTTGTGGTACTTCCCGTCGACCGGGTAGGTGTTGCCCTTGCTGTCCTCAATCGTCAACTCGAGAGGGTTCTCCCCGGAGAAGAGAACGCCGCTCACCTCGGCCTTGAACTGCAGCTTGAGCGTTCCCGATCCGTCGTACCTCACGGTGTAGGTGCCGACATGGCCGGAGTCACCGGGCGCCAGCGTCTGCAGGTCAGGGCATTCCACCGGCATCGGATACTGCTTGTCTTTCTGCGAGGCCTCGATGGTCAGCGCGTACTCGGTGTTCTGACACATTGGCCCCCCAGTTTTCTCCCAAACGAGAAGCTCCTCATCCATGGCCAGGACCCAGGCGGCTTCCTGCGCCGGCTCCTGTGCGAAAGCGGGAATGGCGGCCACAACCAGTCCCGCCAGGGAGAGCAGCGTGGCCAGCGCCGACCGCAACTGGCGCACTATGCGACGCTTCGACATTCTTGTTCCCTCCCACACGGCGGACCTGTCAGAAGTTTACCACTGGTATGCGTCACCCGCCGGGTGATTCTTGGGGTGATTTGCGAGGCTGCACTCGCCCCCGCGGGTGAGGTGTTGCAGGGGCCCGGGCACAATGCGAGTGCAGGGGGAAGCAGCCGGAATGGTCGGCGGAGTGGATGTGCCTGTCGCGCTGGCGCTCCGACGGATCTCCCTCGGGGTTGATGCAGGCGACCTGGGGCCGGTTTCCACATGGTCCGTCGTCGGAGTGGAAACCGGTTCCACACGCGCAGGGCGACGCCATGTCCATCCGGCCGAGGGCGACGAACTCAGGACAGAAGCCCGCCGAACACAGCGGCCTGAACGACCCAAGTCCCACGGCAGAAACGCGAGAAGGGGAGCGGAGGTCCGCTCCCCTTCCGGCAGGAAGGCTACTTGCTTACCTTGACCTTGATGGTGGCGGTGGAGGTGTACCCCGCGGCGTCCGTGACCGTCAGTTTGACGGTGTACGTCCCCGTCCGGGTCCACCTGTACTGAACGGTGGGGCCCAGGATCTTCGGCTTGCCATCGCCCATGTCCCACTCGTACCGGACGATGTCGCCCTTGGACCGGCTGCCGTCGAACGTGACGAGCTGCGACTGCTTCACCGTCTTGGGACCGTTGATGACAGCCTCAGGCGGCTGACCGACGACGACGGTCATCGTCGCGACGCCGGTGTCTCCCTCCCGGTCAGTGACGGTCAGGGTGATGGTGTACGTTCCGGGCCGCTTGTACTTGTGCTTCACCGTCGCTGACTTGACGGGCTTGGAGCCGTCGCCCATGTTCCACTCGTACCGGACGATCTTGGAGTCGGAGAACGAGCCGGTGCCGCGCCAGGTTGCGTTGTTGTTCACCAGGACGTACTCGGGCCCCTCGATGGTCGCCACGGGGATGGTGGGATCGCTCGGATCGCCGGGATCGCTCGGGTCGCCGGGATCGCTCGGATCGCCGGGATCGCTCGGATCGCCGGGATCGCTCGGGTCACCGGGATCGCCGGGGTCGCCGGGATCGCTCGGGTCACCGGGATCGCCGGGGTCGCCGGGATCGCTCGGGTCACCGGGATCGCCGGGATCGCCGGGATCGCCGGGGTCGCCGGGGTCGCTCGGGTCACCGGGATAGCTCGGGTCACCGGGATCACCGGGATCGCTCGGATCGCCGGGATCCTGGGTGCTCTCCTCGATGGTCAGCAGGCCCGGGGCCGTGGCACGGGTGGTGTTGCCCGCGGCGTCCATTGCCCGGAACCGGACAAAGGCCTGCGGCAGGCTCATGCCCTCCGGCACGGTGAAGGTGCCCTCGTAGAGACCCGGGGCGGTCTCGGTCATGGCGATCTCGCCGGGCTCGAGCCCGAAGGTGGTGTCGTCGCCGGTGGCGCTGCCGCCGCCCAGGTTGGCCACGATGCTGAAGGCGGCCAGCGCCAGGCCGGGCTCGGACTCGAAGGAGACGCTGAGCGTGTCGCCGGTGGCCAGCGTAAGGTCGGCGTCAGGCTGGAGGTTGGTCAGCTGGGGTGCGGAGGTGTCGACCGTCATCGTTACGGAGGCGGTGGTCGAGTTGCCGGCAAGGTCAGTGGCGGTGACGGTGACGAGGTTCTCGCCCTCCCGGACGATGATCTCGGCAGTGAACCGACCGTCCGCGCCGACCTCGGCAGCGGTGCTGTTCACGTTCACACCGGCCAGGTGCGGGTCAACCGCCTGACCCGTGACGGTGAGGAGACGGTGATTCTGGACGGCGCCCTCCTGCGGTGCGGTGATCGTCAGCTCCGGTGCGGTCTGATCCACCGTGACCCGGACCGGCGCCGAGGGATCGGTGGTCATGCCCTCGTCGTTCGCAGCCACTGCCGTGAGCACGTGCTCGCCCTCGGCCAGGCTGAGGGTGGCGGTGAAGACGCCGTCCGCACCCGTCTCCGCCTCGGCGACCTGCTCACCGTTGTCGTGGAGGCGCACCGTGGTGCCGCTGACGCTCCTGCCCTCAACCGTGACCTCGGTCTGGTTGGTGAAGCTGCCGTCGGCCGGAGCCGTGATGACCGGCGCGCCCACCTCGAAGGAGACCAGGGCGCGGATCATGGCGTTGCCGCCTTCGGTCCACGGGCCCCAGCTGCCGGCGACGTACTCCCACGTGCGGCCCTGGTCGGTGGTCTCATCAAAGCCCATGCCGGGCACGTTCGGGTAAGCGTTGGCCTGGATCACCGCCACGTAGAAGTCACCCTGCACTGTGACGCCGTAGGGCCGCAGGTCTACCTCGTTCCATCCGCCCAGGACCCCGTCCTCCACCAGCAGAGGGCCGGCCAGGAGGTCGCCGGGCGAGCCGTCGGCCCTCGCACCGAACACGGCCACGAGGAAGTCGTCAGCACCCATGCCGGGCCAACTGGCATCCCACAGGTAGACCCTGGCGCCGGTGACCAGCGCCGGCTGCTCCGTGGTCATCCGCACGCCCCAGCCGTTGCCGGCGTCGTACATCGCCCAGGCATTCTCGGCCGTGCCGTCGTCATACGCCAGCTCACCGGGGATACCCACGAACGGCTGCAGGGCCACGTCGATCTCGGCCGTCGAGTTGCCGGGCACCTCCACGGTCACGGACGTGCTGTAGTAGTTCTGGTGGGAGATCACCACGGTGTAGGTGCCTTCCAGCACCCGCAGGCTGAAGCGGCCGCTGGCGTCGGTGGTGGTCGGAGCGATGCGGGCGTCCTCGACCACGTGCACCCGGGCGCCCTCAACCGGCTCGCCGGTGCGGGAGTTGGTGACGGTGCCCGTCAGCTGGCCGTAGGGGATCTCCTGGAGCAGGAAGTTGACCGTGACCTCCTCGCCGCCCTCCACGGTGACCGTGCGCTGCTGCGGGTAGTAGCCGTAGGATTCGGCCACCAGGGTGTAGGTCGAGGCGGGCAGATCCAGCGCGAACGAGCCGTCGGCGGGGTTGGTGCGCACCACGCGGCCGGTCTCGAGCACGGTTACCGTGGCGTCGATGATGGGCAGCGCCGTGATGCCGATCCTGGGCTCCTCCTGATCGATGCGGTAACCCGACTTGGTTCCGGCGGGGATCCGATACTGCAGTACGACCGACTCAGCCGGCTTCAGCCCGCCCTTCGTCGCCGCCGGCTCACCGCCGGTGGCGAGGCTCAGGTCGACCGCAGTCGCCCCCGACGCAGCACCGGCCACGATCACGTCGTCCACGTACCAGCCTGCGTACTGGATGGAGCCGTCAGAGGTCTGGCGGAAGCGGATCTGCACGGTCTGGCCCACGTAGCCGGTGAGGTCGATGAGCGGGCTCTCCGGTCCAACCGGGGCGCCGCCGCTGGCCGGGGAGGTGTAGCGGGCCAGTTCGGTCCAGGTGGCGCCGCCGTCGGCGCTGATCTCTACCCGCCCGTAATCATAGTTGCGCTCGAGCGCGTACCAGTGGGTGAACTGCAGCGATGCCGCGCTCAGGCCGCTCAGGTCGATGGGCGGCGAGACGAGGGAGCCGTTGGCGTTGGCCAGGTAGCTGCCGGCCAGGCTGGTGGCCCACAGGTACTGGCCCGAGAAGGCGCTGCCGGGGCCGCTGGTGGGGATGCCCCACTCCCAGGAGTTGTTGGTGCCGTCCAGCGTCCAGGCCCCGGGCCCGGCCTCCATGTCGTCGAAGAAGCGGATCTCAATCGCGGCCGGCGTGGCTGCAGCCTCGTTGGAGTATGCACTTTCGTTGCCGAAGAAGTCGCTGGCCGTCACGACGTAGTAGTACGCGGTGGCCGTCTGAACATCGCTGTCAAGGTAGCCTGGGTTCGCCGTGGTGGCGATGGCGCTGTATCCCTCGCCCGACGTGGTGGAGCGGTAGACGGTGTAGTAGGCGAAGTCCCCTTCCGTCGCAGCGTCCCAGGTGAGGGCGATCGCCCCTGTGGCCGTGGGCTGTGCGACGAGATTGGCCGGGGCAGCGGGCGCCTCCGTGTCCACGTAGAGCTCCACGTCGTCCACGTACCAGCCGTCCCGGGAGATGATGGAATCGCTGTCGAGGACGAAGGCGATAAAGAGATTGGGCGCCCCCGCGTAGGCGGACAGGTCGATCACTGCCTCACGGTACCCGCCGCTGGAGCCGGTGTACTGGGCGAGGATGTCCCAGGTTACGCCGTAGTCGGTGGTGGCGGCCACGAGACCGAAGTCGTAGTTGGTCTCGATGTCGTACCAGTGCTTGAACCTGAGGGCCGCCGGGCCACCGGTGAGGTCGATGGGCGGTGAGATCAGGAAGGCCTGGGCGTTGTTGGTGTACTGGCCCGCCAGGTTGGTCGCGGCCACCCGGGAGCCGGAGTAGGCGGCGCCAGGGCCGGAGGTGGGCTCGCCGATCTGCCACAGGTCTGCGGGCTCACCGGCGGAGACCCAGCCTGCTGCACCAGTCTCGAAGTCCTCAAAGTAGCCCGGCGTCGCCCCGTCGTGCATGGTGATGACGTGCGGTTTGCTTGCGGAGCCGCTCCGGGCCCGGTTGTTGCCGTAGTCCACCGCTTCAATGTAGTACTCCATCGTGTCGGTGGTGGAGAGTTCGGCCGGGATGGTGCCCACGAATGTGCCGCCCCTGTGGTCGCCGGAGGTCTGCGTCATGTCCACGACTCCCCACCAGTTGAGGCCGGGCTGGCGGAAGCGCAGGTACACGTTGGTGATGGAGACGTCGTCCGTGACCTCGGCGATGATGGTGGTGGGGGTGTACTTGTACCCCTCCGTGACGGGGGTGTGGTTGATGGTGGGTCCGGTCAGGTCGTCGCCCTGGGTCAGCACGCGGCCGGAGACGCGGCCCTCCGCCAGACCCAGCGCGCTGGCGACGGCCTTGTATGCGTTGACGATGCCGTGGCCGTAGCCGTTGTTGGGCACGGTGGTGTACTGGGCGTCCGTCGTGGGATCGGCGGTGCTGGTGAGGATCTCCTCGATCTCATCGACGCTCAGGCTGGCATCCACCTGACGCAGCAGCGCAGCCACGCCGGACGCGTGGGGCGCCGCCATTGAGGTGCCGCTGCCGACGCCGTAGAGGCCGCCCGGCAGGGAGGAGCGGACGCCCGAGCCAGGTGCGGAGACCTCAGGCTTGATCTCGCCGTATGGGCTCGGCCCGCGGCTGGACGTGTTGCTCAGGGTGTCGTCGCGGGTGATGTTGCCCACGCCGATCGACTCGGGGTAGTTGGCCGGTTCTGCAACCGTGCCGGCCCCCGGGCCGTCATTGCCGTTGGCGAAGATCGGCACGATGCCGGCCTCGCGCCAGGCCACTACGACGTCGCGGAACCACTCGTCCATGCCGGGGCCGCCGCCCCAGGAGTTGTTCACCACATCCGGCGCCATGGCGGGATCGCCGCCCGGCGCCAGGATCCACTGGCCGGCATTCAGGATCCACGTGGTGAGACCGCTACCGCTCGCGTCCAGCATCTTGGCCGCGATCCACTTGGCGCCGGGGGCCACACCGATCTGGTTGGTGCCGTCCGCGTCGCGGCCCACCATGGTGCCGGTGGTGTGGCTCCCGTGGCCGTGGTCGTCGTAGGGCGCCGAGCGGCCGTTGACGGCGTCATACCAGAACGCCGAGTGGTCGGCTGCGCCCTGGCCCCGGTACTGGCTTTCCAGGGCAGGATGGCCGGAGTCGACGCCGGTGTCCATGCTGGCCACGACGACGCCGGTGCCGTCGATGCCGAACTGGCGCCAGACCGCGGGCGCACCGATCCGGGTGATGTTCCACTCGGGCTCACCGGCGAGCGCGCCGACCTCGGCCTCCGCGACGGCGATGTCAGACTGGATGAGGTAAACCTTCTCGTTCTCGTAGATCGCCTCAACGTCCGGACGGGCGGCAATCTTCTCCATCGTCTCCCTGTCGGACGTTACCGCGACCATGTTGGTGATCCAGTAGGACTGGTACGACGCGACGCTGCCCGCGGACCGGGCCTTCTCCAGGAAGCTGAGCAATCCGGCCTGAGAGAGGTCCGCCGCCTCCTGCAGGCTGGTGATGACCGCGCTGCGGGCGGCCAGCTCGGCCGAGGCCGGCGTGGCTGCCCTGGCCCTCGCGGAGGCCGCAGCCTCGGCGATGTCGGCCTGCACCTTCATCTTCACGAGGTAGGTGACCTTGTCGCTCTTCTTGAACGCCTCGAACACGGTGGACTGGACCTTGGCCCCGATGTCGGCCTTGTCGTCGCCGAACACCGAGACCTTTACGGGCTTGCTGGGGCCTGCCTGGATCGGACCCGGGCGGACGCCGATGCTTACCATCGCCATCGCCTGAGCGGGGATGGCGGCGGTCAGGAGCAGGGCCAGTCCGGTCCGCATCAGCCGGGGATCCAAACGTCTGGGTCTTCCGTGGATCCCTGATCGCATGGACGCTTCCACCTCCGTACGTTATTCGAGGGCCTTGCCCTCGTGGGAGGGGGGATTCGTTCGTGCCAGAGGCCAATCCTTCTGTTTTCCGAATTTACACTCAAATAATCTCTCAGCGAAACGGCCCGAGAATCTGCTCCGGAGCACAGTCTCGGGCCGCCCCGCCGCATAGACTGGAGCAAGACCAGTGCACCCCGACGGGTGCGCAGCGAGGGGGGAGACGTATGGCCTCGACGTCCCAGCACGACTGGAGCCTGCACCGCAAGGGCCCCATTGACCAGGCGCGGCACAACGAGAAGATCAAGGAGGCGATCAAGCAGAACCTGCCGGAGATCATCGCCGAGGAGTCCATCATCACCTCCGACGGCAAGCGGCTGGTCAAAGTACCCATCCGGACGCTGGAGGAGTATCGGTTCCGCTTCAACCCGAACCAGGGCAAGCGGGTTGGCCAGGGCGACGGCGACTCGCAGGTGGGCGACGTGCTCGGCCGGGCGCGGTCCGGGGGGAAGGGGGCCGGCGCCGGGAACCAGCCCGGCGATCAGCCCGGTATCGACTACTACGAGGCCGAGGTGACGGTCGACGAACTGGCGGAGCTGATCTTCGCCGACCTGGGGCTGCCTGACCTGAAGCCCAAGTCGACGCAGGAGGTTCCCACCGAAGAGGTGCGCTTCACCGAGGTGCGGAAGAAGGGGCCCATGGCCAACCTCGACCGGCGGCGGACGATCATGGAGAACCTGAAGCGAAACGCCCGCCAGGGCGTGGCGGGCTTCGGCAACCTGACCAACGACGACCTGCGCTTCAAGGTGTGGGAGCAGGAGCTGCGCCCCAGCAGCAACGCGGTGGTCCTGGCCATGCGGGACGCCTCGGGCTCGATGGGCGAGTTTAAGAAATATATCACCCGGAGTCTCTTCTTCTGGATGACCCGGTTCCTCCGCACGAAATACCAGGATGTGGAGATCGTCTTTATCACCCACCACTCGGAGGCGAAGGAGGTGGATGAGGAAGCGTTCTTCAAGATGGGCGAGAGCGGGGGAACGCGGGTCTCTTCAGCCTATCGTCTGGCGCTGGAGATCGTCCGGGAGCGGTACGACCCGGAGCGGTGGAACATCTATCCCTTCCATTTCTCGGACGGGGACAACTGGAGCGACAACGACAACAAGCTCTGCGTGGAGCTGGTCCACAAGCTGCTTGAGGTCTCGAACCTGTTCGGGTATGGCGAGATTCGTGAGGGCGGCTACACGAGCTCGCTGATGAGCGCCTTCTCGGCCATCAAGGATCCCAGGTTTGTCATCGTCACGATCACGGAGAAGCGAGACGTCTACCCGGCCCTGCAGAAGTGGTTCAGCCGCGGCGGGGTGAGGGTTGGGTGACGGAAACCACGAGTACGTCATGGGGGGAGCGACAGTGTGGTCGCTCCCCCTTTCGAGCCGGTTTCGTGATCATGACGACCGCCGAGGAGTGAGACGCCTCCCAGGGGCTGCAGAAGTGGTCCTGGAGCGGTGGCCTGGCGTTGCGGTGAAAGCAAGGAGGGTCCGGGCGGGGGTATGAGTGCGCTGTGAGCTGGGCAGGGCTCACCGCGGCCGTTGCTGTCCGCCGGGACTGTCAAAAAAGAGAACACCCCCGTTGCGCCTGCGACTCTTTTGTGACACTCGACAACCTGGGCCGCTCTCGCCCCGCACCTTCGCACCCTTCCCGGTCGCGCAAGAGTGCCGCTTATGGCGCCAGCCCCCACTGTGATATACCCCCTGGGTGTATCTGGCGGCCTCCCAATGCGCCGGGACTGTCAAGAAAGAGAACGCGCCCGTTGCCCCCGCGTTGTCTTTCTTGACACTCGACAGCCAGGGCCGCCCTCGCCTCCGCATCTCTGCACCCTTTCCCGCCTACCCGGCCCCGGAGTATCAGGCCGCGGGCTGTACGGAAGCACGTGCGAACAGGCGCCACCAGCAGGCCGACCAGACGGCCGCGGATGCGCCTTTGTCTGCAACCGGAGGAGGGGGTGAGGGATATGTCAACGTTCGCATACCACGCGAGGGTCGATGTCGCAACGGCCGAGGACAAGACGGTCATCAGGAACCTTATGCAAATCTATCAGTATGACTTGAGGGAGTTCAGCGGGGAGGACTTCAACTCGCACGGACTGTTTGAGTACAACTGTCTCGATCACTGCTGGACCCCTGCCGGCCGGGAGGACGGACGGCTTCCATCTCTCATCCGGGTCAGCGGAAAACCGGCGGGGTTCGCCCTCAAGAACAGGTGGTCCTACCTGGGCGACGAACGCACCGAGCACGCCATGGCCGAGTTCTTCATCGCTCGAAAGTGGCGCGGGAAGAACGTTGGCCAGGCCGCCGCCCACGCCCTGTTTGACCGGTTCCCCGGCCAGTGGGAGGTAGGTCAGGAGAGGTGCAGCGTTGTTGCTTCCGCGTGCGCCGACTGGTGCTGCGCTACCTGCGCGCGTTCGGGCCGGCCAGCCCGGCGGACATTACCGCCTGGGCAGGCTGCTCCCTGAGCGTACTGCAGCCCCACCTGGTCGAGTACCACCCTCCGGACGGGCGGACGCTGCTGGACCGGCGCACCGATGCCCGACCCCGCCACGCCGGCGCCGCCCCGGTCCCTGCCCATCTGGGATAACCTGCTGCTCTCCCACAAGGACCGGACCCGGGTGCTGCCCGAGGAGTACCGCAGGCATGTGGTCCTGAGCGGCGGGAGGGTGCAGCCTACGTTCCTCGTGGACGGGAAGGTCGCCGGCCTCTGGCGGTGGGAAGACGGCGACACGCACGCACGACTCACCCTTGAACCCTTCGGGCCGCTCCCGGATGAGGCCATGGAAAGCGTTTCTCACCGGCAGGTCGCACGGGTGCGAGGTCCTGGTTCGGTAGGGAGCATGCCGGGACGGATGTTGGCGCATAGTCTGCGAGGGGCGACCAAGGCGGTCGCCCCTCGGGTTTTCCGTGCTGCTGACCGATCGCGTTGCCCGTGCCGCAGTGCAGAGTGACAGACAGGTGTCGCCAGCGGCTGGTACACTGAACATGAGACGTTCGCAGGGGCTGATGGCGGGCGAGCGATGCCGATGCAGGACACTACTCAAGGAGGATGATCTTCGTGGAGATGGGAGAGAGCCTCGTCTCGGCATACTTCAAGTATGTTCTGGGCATCCGGATCGTTGCGCACAACGTCCCGTTCCACCAGGGGCAAGGCGAGATCGACCTGATCGCCGTGGATCCGGTCCATCATCGGGTCATCCTGTGCGAGGTGACCACACACATTGACGGCATGCTCTACGGCGACGGCTACGACGACACCCGTGACAAGGTGCGGGACAAGCTCCTGCGTGCTCGTGAGTACGGGGAGGCGCTGTTCCCCGGCTGGGAGCATGAGTTTCAGCAGTGGGCACCCGTGGTGCGGCCGGCGATGGCGACCAGGCTCACCAACCTCGAGCAAGAGCTCCGGGCCATGGGGATGAACGTCTCCATGGTGATCAACGGCCGGTATGCCGAGCGGGTGGACGAACTGCGACGGCTGGCCGCCCAGACGCTCTCGGCCACCGACGAGCCGGCGTTCCGACTGCTTCAGATCCTTGAACACCTGCGGCGTGACTGACTGAGTCGTGTCCTTCCTCGCCCGGCGGAGAAGGCGCGATCGGTCGGGCGGCGATCCACATGAACCAGGGGCCCGGCCGATGTGGCACTGAAGGACACCAGCCCCGCTTTCACGAACGCTTCATCTGCTCGTCGGGAAGGGCAACACTCCCCTGACGGCCTCGGGTGACTTCCAGGCCAGATGGCAGCGATGGCCGATCTGGTGTGATCGCGCAGCCCGGTGACCAGCGCTTGCTGGTCACGGAACGCTAACCCCCGGAGGTAGTGCGTATGGCAGACGACAGGGCGCGGGTCTACGGTGATGAGTATGTGGAGGTTTTCCGGTTCCAGGATGAGCAGGACGAGTTCGACATGCCCTTCTACCGCATCCGGGTGGGCGAACTGCAGATCACCTACGACGTGATGGTTCAGGCCTACTACGTCACCCTGCCGACCAGCGGCGGGGGCGCACGCCCCTTCGAGATCGAGGGCCCTGAGGTCTCCCGCGAGTCCGCCATGGTCATCATCGACTGGGACGAGACCGAAACCCGGATGAAGGGCATTGAGGTCCTCGGCGGGCGACCCGGCGGCAGAATGGTGGTCCATGAAGTGCCGGATCCCGACGAGGCGCGTTCACGGCCGCACCTGCGCGTGATCCGGCCGAACGAGGGAAGCCTGCTCCACCTGGCTGACTCACTGGCCGAGAGGTGGCACGGCGACCAGATGGGCAAGGACGGCAGGCCCTACATCGAGCACCCCCGCGCGGTGGCCCGCATCGTGGCCAGCGAGCGGGGCCAGGAGTTGGCCCGCCGGTGGAACGTGGACCTGGAACTGGCACAGGCGGTGGCCCTGCTCCACGATGTGCTTGAGGACACGGCGGTCACCGCGGACGAGATGGCGGAAGCAGGGCTTCCCCAGCAGGTCATCGACGTGCTGCACGTGATGACGAAGCCCCGTGGGGCCGACTACATGGACTACATCCGGCGAGTGAAGGGGAACCCCACCGCCCGGTTGGTCAAGTGGGCAGACCTGCAGCACAACCAGGACCGCACTCGGCTGCCTGTGATCACGCCCGAGGACGAGGCACGCTTTGCCAAGTATGCGGCGGCAGAGCAGTTGCTGATGGCGGACTGACCAGGGCCGCCATCCGTGCCGCCGGGAATGAGGGGGTGTCGGGGTCTGTGCGCTGACACCAGGTGTTGACAGCATTTTCACAAAACCTTATGATTACTCTGCCGTAATTAGCTAGGGGGGATCGACGGTGCCTGCGGAAACCTACAAGCTCTACATCGGCGGAAACTGGACCGAGGCGGCGAGCGGAGAGCGGTTTGCGGTGACGAACCCCGCCACCGGCGAGGTGGTGGCCACAGTCCCCGACGGCGGCGCGGCGGACGCCCGTGCGGCGATCGACGCCGCCCACGCTGCCTTTGCGGAGTGGTCCGCGCTTCCCGCGCACGTGCGCGCCCGGTACATGCGCAAGGTCTACGACGGGATCATGCAGAACGCGGACCGGCTCGCCCGCGTCCTGACCGAGGAGAACGGAAAGCCCCTGTCTGAGGCCAAGGGCGAGGTGATCAACGGGGCGGAGTACCTGAACTGGTACGCCGAGGAGACCCGGCGCGTCTATGGCGAGGTCATCCCCAGCTCGTCGAAGCGGACCCGCATCTGGGTCCTCCGCCAGCCGGTCGGTGTCGTCGCGGCCATCACCCCCTGGAACTTCCCCTCCTCCATGATCACCCGGAAGATTGCTCCGGCGTTGGCCGCAGGCTGCACGGTCGTCGTCAAGCCTGCTGAACAGACCCCGCTGAGCGCCCTGCTCCTCGCGGAGATCATCCAGGAGGCCGGCCTGCCCGCAGGAGTGGTCAACATCGTCACCACCAGCCATCCGGCCGCGGTGGGCAAGGAGTTCCTCGAGAACCGCCTGGTCAGGAAGATCTCGTTCACCGGCTCCACCGAAGTCGGCAAGTACCTGATGCAGGGCGCGGCCCAGCAGATGAAGCGCGTCAGCATGGAGCTGGGTGGCCACGCGCCCTTCATCGTCTTCGACGACGCCGACCTCGACGCGGCGGTGGAGGGGGCGGTGATCAGCAAGTTCCGCAACGCCGGTCAGACTTGTATCTGCGCCAACCGGATCTACGTGCAGGAGTCTGTGGCCGAGGTGTTCACACAGCGGCTCCTCGCGGCGGTGCGCAGCCTGCGCGTGGGGAACGGCCTCGAGGAGGGTACCAGCGTCGGTCCGCTCATCGACGAGGCTGCCTACGTGAAGGTGGAGGAGCACGTGAGCGACTCCCGCAGCAAGGGCGCCCGGGTTCTGACCGGCGGCTACCGGATGACCGGCGAAGGGTTTGACCGCGGCTTCTTCTACGCCCCCACGCTGCTCGACCAGGTCACCGACGACATGCGGATCGTGCGGGAGGAGACCTTCGGCCCTGTCGCACCCATCATGACGTTCCGCACGGAGGATGAGGTGATCCGGCGCGCAAACGACACCGCGTACGGGCTGGCTGCCTACGTGTTCACGCGCAGCCTCGGCCGGACGGTGCGGGTGAGCGAGGCGCTGGAGTACGGCATGGTCGCGGTCAACGACTCGCTCCTCGCGGTCCCGCAGGCTCCCTTCGGCGGCATCAAGGAAAGCGGGCTCGGGCGCGAGGGCGGACATCACGGACTTGACGATTACCTCGAGTACAAGTATCTCTCGGTCGTCCTGGACGGCTGATGCGGTGGCAACATCCCGGGGGAGCGGCACGGCGGGCCGCCGCCGCCCCACCCGAGGCGAAGCGAGTCACACAGGCCCCCGTGGCGCGTGGCTGCCACAGGGGCCTGCTGTCAGTATGCGGAGATGCCGAACTGGTTCACATGCGCTTCGACTACCGGGAACGGACGCGGCGCCATCCAGTGCGGCTCGGTCAGGGTCTGGTAGACCGCCGCGGAGAGGCGGGCGATGGCCGCGTCTGCCTCGTCGAGCGTTGCCCCCTCGGTGAGCACGACCAGGGCATAGGGCGGGTCCGTGTAGACGATCCCGCTGTCGTGGTAGTTGCCGTTGTACGAGCCGAACTTGTGCAGGTGGGGCACGCCCTGCGGCAGGCCTGCGCTGATGCGCCCTCTGTAGGGGACTGCCCGGAGGGGCGCCAGGAGCAGTTCGGCGTTGACGGGGTCCTCCTCGGCCAGGCGGTGGAGGTGGATCCACCACTCGAGGACAGATTGGGCACTGGCACGCGGGAGCCGGTTCTCGTGGGTCAGCCCGGCGCCGATGCTGGCGGTCCAGACTTCGATGTTGCCCCACCCGAAATGGCGTCCGAGCATGTTGACGGCGACGTTGTTGCTGTGGGTAAGGGCATGGTTCACGAGGTCCCCGACGGGGTAGAGCTCACCGAAGGCCGCCTCTGCGAAGAAGCCCTCGCCGGGGGTTTCGAAGTCGGCTTCTGTGTACTCGATGAGATCCTGCCAGCCGATCTTCCCCGCACGATACTGTTCCAGGGCGTATAGTGCGACCGGTATCTTTACTGTGCTGGCCGGATGGTAGAGCCTGTCGGCGTTGTAGAGCCACCGCCGCCCGGTGGACAGGTCCTCCAGTGCGACGCTGTACTCCCCGGGGAAGTCGGCCATCGCCTGGCTGACAGCCTCCCAGATGCGGGTCGCCTCCCCCCAGGAAGGGGGTTCGGGCGGCGCAGCCGGGGCGATCTCCGGCCCGGATGCAAGTGCGGGTGCGCTGAGCGCAAGCATGGCGAGCGCTGCACATACGACGGTCACCCTTCGCACCCCGGTCACCCCCTTCATCCATTAACAATAACGACCTTAACCGTGAAGTGGTTCCGCGTCGCTGAAGGGGAGTAAGACCCGGACGGGAGCAGTGGCAGGAGCAGGCACAGGAGTCTGCACAGGCGTCCTCACATGGACTGGAACAGTAACCCCCCACTACGGGGCCAGAAGGAGCAAGGCCGTTCCTCCCAGGTTCATCACCACATGGGCGGCGATGCTGGCGCCGGTCCCCCAGCGCCAGCGGACGAGGCCGAGGACGAGGCTGAGCATCAACAGGGTGGTCAGCCGCGCGGCTGACCCGTCGACCAGCACATGCTTGAGTGCGAACAGCCCGGCCGTGAGCAACAGGCCGCGCAGGACGCCCAGCGCCAGCGTAAGGCCGCTCTGGATAACCCCGCGCCACGCCAGTTCTTCGGTTACCGGTATCACCAGCCCGTTGGTCACCATCAGGAGAGACGCCACCCAGAGGGGATGCGCGGTTCCGGCCCCCGCCTGTGCCGCAAGCTGTGCGGTGGCCTGGCCGAAGAGTCGGAAGTCAAGGCGGGTGGTCACAGGCAGGAGGGCCAGCATCAGCACCCCGCCGGCCAGGCCGGCTGCGAGTGCCGTTCGGTCCCACCGCACGCCCCACCGCTCACGCCCAAGGCCCCGCACTTTCCCGAGGCGGGCAATCAGCAGCGCCAGAAGGGGAAAGCCCGGCAACACCGCCAGCATGTCGCCCCCCTGCACGCTTCCGGTCAGTTGGGCGAGCAGCAGGGTCCCATCGCGCCGCAGCACGAACTCCAGGCCGACCCACAGCAGTGCGGCGGTGAGGGCCGCCTTGCCCTCCGGAGCCAGCGGCCTCTCCTGACGGGCGGGAAGCCGGGCACCCAACAGCCCGCCGAGGGGCGGCATGGTCAAGGCCAGCAGAAGGCCGGGCCAGCCGAAGGCAACCTCGTTGTACTGGGCGCCGTCGGCTTCGGCGGACATTCGAATACTGAAGAGCAGAAGCGCCTGTACGACCGAGCCAGCGACCAGGGGGCGCATGATGGCGGCGCCGAAACGCCAGCGGATCCAGCCGCCTGCAGTCAGGTAGATGGGTGCCATGGCGCCGGTGATCAGCCAGACCCGAACGGGCCGGGGGATTGCCATGATGATGTCTGCCAGAGGCACCAAGGCGAGGAAGAAGCAGACCATCAACCCCATTCCGATCGCACAGGCTTGAAGGGCCGCCCTCAGCGGAACCTTCACCCTGCGCTCTCTCCGAGTGCTTGGTGCTTCCTGCATGGGTTTCACCAGAATCACCCTCCCCACCTGGATCAGTTCGAGAACATATTACGAAACCCTTTTGAAAATTCCGCGCAACAGATGCGGACGAATGCGCCGCCTGAAGAGGCGGACGCTGCGGAGCAGCAATTCGACCAGGTCCCCCAGCCGCCCGCGGTGGGCCGGCCGGCCGCAGCTCTGGCGGGACGTCCGGGCACCGGCGGGAGGTCATCGGCGGGGAGGCCTCGGGACGGAGGGGGCAAGCAATGAGCAACGAACCGGGCAGCGATCCACTCGCTGTCCGGTCTTCGATATGGGGCAAGCCGCTCTGGGCTTAGCGAGCCTGGCGGCACAGAGTCTGGAGTTCCTCTGGATGTTCGAGTCGGTAGTCGCAGGGAACGGCAGGGTCTGTGGCGCCCCACAGCGCCAGAGCGAACTTGACCCCCGCGGCATGAGCACACTGGCTGTCGTAGATGGTGTCCCCGACGTACAGCACCTCGGGCGGCCTGCGCCCGGTGTCGGCCAGCAGCTTGAGGATCGGGTCGGGATCTGGCTTGCCCCTCTCCGTGTCGCCCGCGCAGACGACCGTGGTGAAGTACTCCCACAGCCCGAAGCGCGCGAGACTCTCGAGTTCCACCCGGGTCCGGGAGGTCACAAGCCCCAGAGTGACGTCCGCGGCCCTCAGGCTGGCCAGGAGGTCTGCGATGCCGGGGAAGATCCTTACGAGGTGAAGGTTGAACCGTGTGTACGTGATCCACTTCTCGATTGCGGTGGGAATGTCGGCGACTCCCAGCTGCTCCAGAGCCACCGTACCCGGAATCCCCAGGACGAAGCGCAGCTCCTCCTCTGCGTACTCGCGGCCCAACTCCTCAAGGAGTACCTGCTGAAGGGAAACGAGGATCGAGTGGTTCGTGTCAAAAAGTGTTCCGTCGACATCAAAGGCCACGCACTTGTACAACGGTATCTCCTCCATGTCAGCCGAGCGGATGCATACACGTACTACAAGTTCGAGGTAAGTAGCTGTTGTCCCCCCAGTCGATACCCTCTCCAAAGAGTACCTGTTCACCGGTCCACTTCGCCCGCAGGCACTGTGCGTGTGGAGTCAGCCAGCCGGGGTCCGCTTTGGCACGGCTGACACCGCAACTGTTCACATACGCTCCTGTCCGGAAAGGTCAGATCCGCGGGACGCTTCCGGATAATTTTAATACAAAAACGCGTTGAATTTAGGTTCCTCCTAGGGATAGAATAAAGGCATTATAAGCGCTTGAATATACGGTGCGCGAAGTACTACTTCAGGAACAACGAAACATGCGCAGGGGGATAATCCATGAAGCTCAGCGTCGGTACAAGACTGGTCTCGGGGTTCGTAGCGGTCCTCGTCCTGCTGGTGGGAGTCACCCTGACGGGTTTGGTCGGAATGGCAGACATCACGGCAAGGTATCAGGACGTGACGGAACGGGTGCAGAGGGTGCAGTTCCTGGGGCGCACACTCCAGATGGCCATGGCCGAGCAGGGCCGGGCGATCAACAGTTACCTGCTGGACCACGACCCGGCGTCTGAGGAGGAGTTCGCTGCAGCCGCAGAGCAGTTCGATGCGGCACTGGCAGAGATGCGGGACAAGGTTCAGTTGGAGGAAGCCAGGGCCATCTTGGCAACTGTTCAGGAGGCGAGCCGGGCGTATCGTTCGACGGCCGACACGGCCTTCCGCCAGGGTGGGCTGACCGATCGCGCATCGCTGGCGCGGCTGCGTGCTGACCTTGTGAGCGGCATCGATAAGCTGATCGAACTGTGCAATCGGGTGTCTGAGGACGCCGAGCAGGCAGCCAACCTCTCTGCCTTGCGCGCGAAGTGGATTATGGGAGTCGCTGCGGCGGTGGCGGTGTCTGCGGGGCTGAGCATCGGGTTCATCCTGGGCAGGCAGATCGTGACGCCCGTGACCGCCATCGCACGCCTGGCATCCCGGGTCGCGGAGGGTGACCTTACGGTAGAGCCCCCCGTGGTGAGGAACCGTGACGAGTTGGGTGACATGGCGGCGGCGTTCAGCCAGATGCTGACCAACATGCGCACCGTCCTGCAGCACGTAAGCGCCAGCACCGACACGTTGATGAGTTCCTCGGAGCAGCTTGCGGCTTCTGCTGAGGCCTCGGCCGAGGCCTCCGGAGGGGCTGCGCAGGCGATCGCACAGGTCGCGGCCGGCGCGTCCGACCAGGCTGGTGCCACCCAGGAGGTCAACGCGACCGTTGAACAGCTGAAGGACGCGATCGAGCAGATTGCCGCAGGCGCAACCAGGTCGGCCGGGGAGGTCCAGAAGGCTTCGGTGCTGCTTCACGAGATGGCGAACCACCTGGACGAGATGGCGGCAGATGCCACGGCGACGGCCGATCGGGCCACTCAGGCAGTGGATCGCGCAGCAGCCGGAGCTGAGGTTCTCCAACAGGCCCTCCAGGAGATCGAGCGGATCAGTGAATCCTCGCTGCAGATGGCGGAGAGCATCACCAAGCTCGAAGGGCACTCGAGCCAGATCGGCGCGATTACCGAGGTCATCGCCAAGATCGCAGACCAGACGAACCTGCTGGCGCTGAACGCGGCAATCGAGGCGGCTCGTGCCGGCGAGCACGGGCGTGGCTTTGCGGTCGTGGCCGACGAGGTGCGGAAGCTGGCTGAGCAGTCGGCGGCATCCACCAGGGAGATCACGGAGCTGGTTCACCGGATCCAGGCAGCCACGGCAGAGGTTGTCACGGTCGTACAGCAGGGTGCTGAGCGGGCCAAGGCGGGCAACCAGGCGGCGGTTGAGGCGAGCGGGGCGCTGACGGAGATCATGGGTACGCTGCAGGGCGCAGTCACGTCGATATCCACCATCGCTCGCTCGGCGGAGCGGGTGAAGGTGCATTCCGGGGACGTGCTGCAGACCTTCAACGACGTCGCCGCGTTGACCGAGGAGAACACGGCAGCCGCGGAGGAGATGGCGGCCGGGGCCACTCAGGTCAGCGAGGCGGTGGCCCGCATTACCCAGGTCGCCCAGGGGAACGCCGCTGCAGCCGAGGAAGTCTCGGCCTCCGTCGAGGAGCTGACGGCATCCGCCGAGCAGGTGGCTGCAACGGCGCAGAGTCTCTCGGAGACGGCGCAGAAGCTGCGGGCGCAGGTTCATCGGTTCAAGCTGTAGAGCAGAGTACCCGGACACCGGTGCAAGGTAAGACCCCGCGGATGGCCTGCGAGCAGGATAAGGCGACGAAGCAGAAGGTGCAGACGACGGCGGGAGGTGGTGAGGGCCACCTCCCGTCTCTTCGTGTACGCCCGGAACGGGGGGCAGGCTGTCACACGGACGCCTGGCTGGCGTACAGGGGAAGGCGCGAACGTGTCCACCTTCGCCGCACCGGTCTGATTGGTCATATATAATTGACTTTTCTTGCGTGGCATCCTATCCTCAAGTCGCTACCGACCGAACAGTCGGTTGTAGTTGGCCATCCGCCCGCACATCCATTCCGCCGCCGTCACCTATCAGCTGGCGACGGACGAGGCCACGGCTGACGTGGGCAGCGCCGTGTCGCACCTGACCGGCCGCCGCATCAACCGGTGGACGCACATTCCGCGGAACCAGGAAGACCTGGTCAAGAAGGCCAGGATGATGCGCATGGCCGGCCAGATCACCGGAACCTGCTTCCAGCGCTGCGTCGGCCTGGATGCGCTGATTTCCCTCTACAGCGTCACCTACGACATCGACCAGAAGTATGGCACCGATTACCACGAGCGCTTCAAGCGGTTCCTCATCGCCACCCAGGATGCCGACCTGATGAGCGACGGCGCCATGACCGATCCCAAGGGCGACCGCTCCAAGCCACCCCACCAGCAGCACGACCCGGACCTGTTCGTTCGGGTTGTGGAGCGGCGCAGCGACGGCATCGTGATCCGCGGGGCCAAACTGCATCAGACCGGTGCTGTCAACTCACACCAGATCATCGTGATGCCCGGGCAGAGCCTGGGGCCCGAGGACAGGGACTATGCCGTGGCCTGCGCCGTGCCCGCCGACGCCCCGGGCGTGCTGATGGTGTTCGGACGGCAGGTGAACGACTCGCGCAAATGGGAGGGTGAGATCGACCAGGGCAATGCGGCCTACGGGGTCGTTGGCGGCGAGGCGATGATTGTCTTCGAGGACGTCTTCGTGCCCAACGAGAGGGTGTTCATGTGCGGTGAGCACGAGTTCGCCGGCACGCCGGTGGAGCGCTTTACGGCTTACCACCGGCAGAACTACGGCGGCTGCAAGGCCGGCAATCTCGACGTGCTGGTCGGCGCCACCCTTGCCCTGGCCGAAATCCAGGGGACGGCCAAGGCTTCCCACGTGCGGGATAAGCTGGCTGAGATGGCCCACCTGGTGGAGACCATGTACTCCGGCGCCCTGGCCTGCTCCTACGACTGCTCCAATCTCGCGTGCGGGACGGCGATAGTCAACCCGCTGCTGGCCAACACCGCGAAGTTCAACACGGCCCGGTACTATCCGGAGGTCACCCGCCTGGCCCAGGACATCGCCGGAGGCTTCATCGCCACCCTCCCCGCGGAGGCCGAGCTGCAGAACCCGCGCGTGGCCGGCCACATCCGCAAGTACTACGCCACCAGGCCCGACGTGCCTGCGGAAGAGCGGATCCGCCTCGGCCGGCTGATCGAGAACATGACCGGAGCCACCCCAATCGTCGAATGCATGCACGGGGCCGGTTCGCCCCAGGCGCAGAAGGTGGTCCTTCAGAAGCTGGTCGACTGGCGGCGGCGGGTCAAGCTGGCCCGGCGGATCGCCCTCAGCGGGCGCGAGCCTTCGCCGCCTGTGCGCGAATGAGAACTGACCTGAACCCCCTGGAGGTCCCGGCCGACGGCCGACGGCGGCATCGCGCCTGGGTGGGGCTGGGTGCGCTGGAACTGGTGGCAGCGGCCTGGCCCTCGGGCTGCACGCCGCGGGCATACGAAAGGAGTAGAGCTGATGGCGCAACGCGTGATTGGCGTCTGCGGCGCCGGCACCATGGGCGCCGGCATCGCTCAGGTCATGGCCCAGGGCGGGCACCGGGTCGTCCTGTACGATGCGTTCGCGGCCGCTTTGGAAAAGGGGTTGAGATACATCCGGGGCAACCTGGAGCGGGCAGAGGCCAAGGGGAAGCTCCCACCGGGGCAGGCTGTGGAGATTCTCGGCCGCCTGCGGGCAACCACGGATCTGAACGATCTGGCGGGGGCCAGCTTCGTGATCGAGGCGGTGACCGAGCGGACCGATGTGAAGGCCCCGCTCTTCAAGGCGCTCGACGAGATCCTCCCGGCGGAAGCGATCATCGCCTCCAACACCTCCGGGCTCAGCCTGACGGAGCTTGCGGCCGCCACCCGCCGGCCGGACCGGGTGGTGGGGACCCACTTCTTCAACCCGGCGCCGGTGATGAGGCTGGTGGAGGTCATCCGCGCCGCCCAGACCTCGGACCGGACCGTGGAGACGGCGCAGGCGCTCCTTGCCGGGGTCGGCAAGGAGACCATCGAGGTGAAGGAGGCCCCGCTGTTCGCCGTCAACCGCATCCTGGTGCCGATGATCAACGAGGCGGTTTTCGTGCTGCAGGAGGGGATCGCCACCCGGGATGAGATCGACCGGGGCATGGTTCTCGGGTGCAACCATCCGATCGGGCCGCTGGCCCTCGCCGACCTGATCGGCCTTGACACCCTGCTGCTGGTGATCGAAACGCTCGAGCGTGAGACCGGCGACCAGAAGTACCGGCCGGCGCCGCTGCTGCGCCAGATGGTCCGGGCGGGCTACCTCGGGCGCAAGACCGGCCGGGGTTTCTACGACTACGCTGCCGGCGAGGGACCGCGATGACTGCGAGCAGCGCCCCGCGGTACGAGACCCTGCTGGTCGAGCGGGATGGGCGCCTCGGTGTGATCACGCTGAACCGGCCCACTGCCCTGAACGCCCTGAACGAGCAGATGTGCCTGGAGTTGGAGGACGCGCTGCGCACCTGGGCCCGCGGTGGCGGCGTCCACACGGTGGTCCTGACAGGCAGCGGTGATAGGGCCTTCGCGGCAGGGGCCGACATCAAGGAGATGGAGCCGCGCAGCGCCCAGTCTGCGCTGGACTTCCTGCGCAAGGTCCACGCGGCCCTCACGGCGCTGGAGCGTTTTCCCTATCCGGTAATCGCAGCCGTCAACGGCGTGGCGTTCGGCGGCGGATGCGAAGTGGCCCTGGCCTGCGACCTGCGGATTGCCGCGGAACATGCCCGCTTCGGCCAGCAGGAGATCAACCTGGGCATCATCCCGGGGGGCGGGGCGACCCAGCGGCTCCCCCGCCTGATCGGACTTGCCCAGGCCAGGGAGTTGATCTACACCGGTAGGGCGATCGGGGCTGCCGAGGCGCACCGACTGGGGCTCGTCAACCGCGTGGTGCCCGCGGACCGACTGCTGGCCGAGGCGCGGGCGCTGGCGGAGGAGATGCTGGCAAAGGGTCCGGTCGCCCTGCGGGCCGCCAAGGAGGCGACAGCCCTGGCCATGAACACTCCTCTGCAGAGCGGTCTCGAAGCCGAGATCCAGCAGTGTGCCATGCTGTGGGACACGGCCGACCAGAAGGAAGGCATGAGAGCCTTCGTGGAAAAACGGAACCCTGTGTTCCGAGGGAAGTGATGGCGATGATCGTCGCCATTATCGGCGGAACCGGCAGCATGGGTTTCGGGCTGGCCACACGGCTTGCGGCCGGCGGCACCGCGGTCTTCATCGGTTCCCGTGATGCGGCGAGGGCCCAGGAGGCCGCCGCAAGGGTGCGGGAGGCCATCGCTGGCACGGAAGGCGGCCTTCCTCCAACCGGCCTCGCGAATGGAGAGGCTGCGGCCCGGGCCGATGTCGTTGTTCTGACCGTACCGCCGCCGGCACAGGTTCGCGCCCTTGCGGAACTGGCTCAGGTGTTGAAGGGGAAGGTCGTGATCGACGCCACGGTCTCCACTGCTGAGGGCGATCCGACCCGGGTAGTCATGCCCCCGGAGGGGGCTTCCGCGGTGCGGGCCAGGGCGGTTCTGGGGCCGGAGACCAGACTGGTGGCCGGCTTCCACACCGTCTCGGGCAGGCTGCTCTCCCGGCTCGACAGACCGCTGGACTGCGACATTCTCCTCACCGGCGACGATGTAGAGGCGAAGGCGGCGGCGGCCGAGATCGCCCGGCGCATCGGCGCCCGCCCGGTCGACGTGGGGCCGCTGGAGAACGCCGGCACCCTCGAGCGGCTGACCGCCATGATCATCGGTATGAACATCCGCCTGAAGCGCCGCCATATCGGCATCAGGTTCACCGGGCTGTAGTTCCGTCAGCCGGCCTCCGGGTCCAGCCAGCGCACGTTTCGCGCCACGAGCCCCGGGCAAAGGAGGGTTCACCTTGGAGATCCGCATCATCCCCGTGCCAGGGCTGCCCGAGATCAAGCCTGGAGACAACCTGGCCGAGCTGCTGTACACGGCCCTTCGCGGCAACGGCCAGGCGCTGCAGAACGGCGACGTGCTCGTCCTCGCGCAGAAGATCGTGTCGAAGGCTGAGCGGCGCATGGTGTCGCTGGATGAAGTGGAGCCCTCCACCTTTTCTCGGCGGGTGGCGGAGCAGACCGGGAAGGACCCCCGCATGGTGGAGCTGATCCTCTCAGAGTCGAACCGAATGGTTCGCATGGCACGGGGATCGCTCATCATGGAAACCCGTCACGGCTTCGTCTGCGCCAACGCAGGCATCGACCACTCCAACGTGGGCGCCGGCCAGGTCTGCCTGCTCCCCGTCGACCCCGACCGGTCGGCATGGGAGATACGGGAGCGGCTGAAGGAGCTGGCCGGGGCCGACATCGCTGTCATCATCGCCGATACGTTCGGCCGGCCGTGGCGGCTGGGGCAGACCAACGTGGCGATCGGCCTCGCAGGCATGCGCCCGTTCCAGGACTACCGCGGCGGCGTGGATGCATTCGGCAACAGGCTCAGGGTCACGCAGATCGCCGTCGCGGACGAGCTGGCCGGAGCGGCTGAACTGGTGATGGGCAAGAGCGCCGGCATTCCAGCGGTCATCATCCGCGGCTGCGCCTATCCTCGGGGCGAAGGTGCAGCCAGGGAGTACGTGCGGTCCGCCGAGACCGACCTGTTCCGATAGGACCCGGCGAGGAGGTCTGGCATGAAGCTGAACACCCTGACCAGGGTTGCGGTGGCGGGCGCGTTGGGCGCCGTCCTCGAGCTGTGCGCGGCCTTCAAGCTGCCGGTTCTGTTCCCGTCGTTTCTCAAGGTGGACTTTGGCGATGTGCTTCCGCTGCTCGTCGCCCTGACGACGGGGTTCCGGGCCGGCCTCTGGACCGAGGGACTGAAGGTCGGTCTGCACATGCTGATCAAGGGCGGAAACCTGGTCGGAAACAGTGCCAACCTGCTGGCTGGCGTTGCTTTCCTGCTGCCGATTCTCCTGCTCGAAGGAACGCCGCGGACGCGCCGGGAAGCCTGGCTGCCCCTGCTGCTCTGCCCGATCTCGGCGGCGCTGCTGATGTGGCCGGCCAACGCCTTCGTTTTCCTTCCCTTGCGGGGAACGACGGGCACCGCCGCACACGTCATGGCCCTGAGCACCCTTGTGCCATTCAACCTGCTCAAGTTCGGCCTCAGCGCAGCGGTCGCCCACGCGGTTCTGCCGACCATCGCAACCGTGCTGGGCAGTGATCGAGACAAGCGGGCTGTACGAAGCGAAGCGTGAAGTATGTCCACATGCCCGGGCGGGAGCGGCTTCAGACGTCCGTCTCCACGGAGCACTGCTACCTCTCCGCACTCACCTCAGGCGGGCCATCGCGCTCCCGCCCGACGACCCCGGCAAGGCGATGAGCACCGTGCCCTTTCCCGTGCCCAGTACTCCTCGCCTCACCCCCAACATAGAATGTAGGAACCCCATCGGGAGGGAGGAGACAGCCCCATGGACGACCGTGAACTGCCGGTCCTGGAAGAGGCGATCGGGGAGATCTGGGAGACGGCGCGACGGCTGGGCCTGGATCCCTACCCCACCCACTTTGAGATCGTGCCGGCGACCATCCTGTACGAGTTCGGGGCCTATCTGCTGCCGGGCCGGTTCAGCCACTGGACGCACGGAAAGGCCTACTACAGCATGAAGGCCTCGTACGACTACGGCCTCAGCAAGATCTACGAGCTTGTGATCAACGCCAACCCCAGTTACGCGTTCCTGCTCGAGACCAACTCCCTGCTGCACAACAAGTTCGTCGTGGCCCACGTGTTCGGTCACACCGACTTCTTCAAGAACAACATCTGGTTTTCGCCCACCAACCGGCAGATGCTCGAGACCGTGAGCCAGAACGCCCTGCGCATCCGCCAGTACGGCATCGACGAGGGGAGCCTCGAGGTGGAGCGCTTCCTGGACGCCGTGCTCTCCATCTCCGACCACATCGACCCCTTCCCCCGCCGGGAGGCGCCGGAACCGAAACAGGAGGTGCCCGCCAAGGGCGGCGAGGGGCCGTACGCCGATCTATTCCCCCGGCAGGCGGAGGGGGAGCGCGAGGCGCGGAGCCGCCTGGCGAAGCCAGCCCGGCGGAAGGTGCCGCCGAAGCCGGAGAAGGATCTGCTGCTCTTCCTGCTCGAGCACGCGGACCACCTGGAGGAGTGGCAGCGCGACATCATCGCCATCGTGCGGGAGGAGGCGCTCTACTTCGTCCCGCAGATGCAGACCAAGATCATGAACGAGGGCTGGGCCTCGTTCTGGCACATGCGCATCATGCGGGAGCTGGATCTCACCGACGAGGAGTTCGTCGAGTTCGGCCGGCTCCACTCGGCCGTGTGCACGCCCGGGCACCGGCACATCAACCCGTACTACGTCGGGCTGAAGGTGTTTGAGGACATCGAGAAGCGGTTCGGGCGCGACAAGATCTTCGAGGTGCGGGAGATGGAGAACGACGTCTCCTTCCTGCGCAGCTACCTCACCGAGGAGCTGTGCAAGGACCTCGACCTCTTCGTCTACGAGCTGAAGGACGAGGACTGGACCATTACCGACAAGCAGTGGGAGCGGGTGAGGGACGCCCTCTGCGACGCGATGACCAACTTCGGCCACCCCTACATCGTGGTGGAGGACGGCGACTACAAGGGCCGGCGCGAGCTCTACCTGCGCCACCAGCACGACGGCCGGGACCTCGACGTGCCCTACGCGGAGCGCACGCTGCAGTACCTCCACCAGATCTGGGGGAGGCCGGTGCACCTGGAGACCCGGGTGGACGGCAAGGCGGTGCGGCTGACGTGCGAGGGGGAGAAGGTGAGGAGGGAGACCATATAAGTCGCCGGGGGCGGCCAGTGCCGCCCCCGGTCGTCTGGTGCCGGGCCGGGAAGAACAAGGGAGACTGATATGTGACGGAGAATGGGGATCAGATAGAATAATGCAGCCAAAGAAAGGGGAGGGAGCGGGGATGGAAGATGTGGTGATCCTGGGGGGCGCCCGCACGCCTTTCGGCAGCTTCGGCGGCGCGCTCAGGGAGGTCTCGGCCGTCGAACTGGGGGTGACGGCCGCCCGCGCCGCACTGGAGCGTACGGGGGTACCTGCCGGGGCGGTGGACGAGGTGGTGGTGGGCAACGTCATCCACACCGGCAAGGATGCGCCATATCTGGCGCGGCACATCGCCCTGTACGCCGGCATCCCGGTGGAGACGCCGGCGCTCACCGTCAACCGGCTCTGCGGGTCCGGGCTTCAGGCTGCGGTCTCGGCCGCCCACAGCATCCGGGCCGGCGAGGCCACCGTGGCGCTGGTGGGCGGCGCCGAGTCGATGAGCCAGGCGCCTTACGTGCTCCGCAACCGGTTCGGATCCGGCATCGGCACGCCGGAGCTGGGCGATGCCCTGTGGGAGACGCTCACTGACAGCTACTGCGGCTGCGGCATGGCCATCACCGCCGAGAACATCGCCGAGCGGTACGGCATTACCCGGGAGGCCCAGGACCGCTTCGCCCTGCTCTCACAGCAGCGGGCGGCGGCGGCCCGCGCCCGGCTGGCCGAGGAGATCGTGCCCGTGGAGCTTCCCGCCCGGCGCGGCGAGGTCCGCCGCATGGAGGCGGACGAGCACCCCCGGCCCGACACCTCCTACGAGGCCCTGGCCAAGCTGCCCGCCCGGTTCAAGCAGGGCGGCACCGTCACGGCCGGCAACGCCAGCGGCATCAACGACGGCGCCGCGCTGTTGGTCCTGGCCGCGGCCAGCCGGGCTGCCGCCGAGGGCTGGAAGCCCCTCGGACGCCTGGTGAGCTGGGCGGTGGCCGGGGTGGACCCCCGCTACATGGGGATGGGGCCGGTGCCGGCGAGCCGCGGGGCCCTGGAGCGGGCCGGGCTCAGCATCGCCGACATGGACCTGGTGGAGGTCAACGAGGCCTTCGCCGCGCAGTACCTGGGCGTGGAGCAGGAGTTGGGCCTCGACCGCGAGCGCACCAACGTAAACGGCGGCGCCATCGCCCTCGGGCACCCGGTGGGTGCCAGCGGGGCGCGCCTCCTGCTGACCTTGCTCCTGGAACTGCGCCGCCGTGGCGGCCGGTACGGGCTGGCCACCCTCTGCATCGGCGGCGGCCAGGGTATCGCGGCGGTGGTGGAGGCGCTGCACTGAGCGGGTGCCCCCGTCGAGGCGGCTATGGCCTGGAGGTTGCCTTCAGGCCGACGATGCCGACCAGGATCAGCAGGATGCAGATGATGCGCACGGCATCACGCGGCTCGCCGAACACCAGGATGCCCACCAGTGCGGTTCCCACCGCACCGATGCCGGTCCAGACGCCGTAGGCGGTGCCCAGCGGCAGCGACTTCAGCGCCTGGTTGAGCAGGAGGAAACTGGCCAGCATCAGCGCGATGGTCCACACCGAGGGCCACAGGCGGGTGAAGCCTGCTGAGTACTTCATGGCTGTCGCCCAACCAACTTCCATGAGCCCCGCGAACACGAGGTAGATCCAAGCCAAATCTCACAGCCCCCCGACGATCGAGTAAAACGCGTAAGGCCCGGGCGAAATCACACGTGTGATTTCCTCCCGGGCTTTTGTCCCGCCGTGTACGCAGCCGGGCCTCCACGAGGCGGTCGGTCTGCGCGTTCTCTCTCGGACCAGGCCGGCGCCATGGCGCCGCGGAACCCTAGAAAACCTGACATCTATTCTACCACAGGCCTGCGAGGCCGCAAGAACCGGTCAGGCCGGCAGCGGACCCGGCTGGCCCACGTGGTACCCCTGCGCGGCGTCAACCCCGCACTCCCGCAGGAGGTCCAGCGCCTGGTCGGAGCCCACGTACTCCGCCACGGTCTCGATGCCCATCCCCCTGGCCATCGTGACGATGGCCCGCACCAGGTTCTGGTCCACGGGGTCTGCGGGCAGCCGCCGGATGAAGCCGCCGTCGATCTTCACCGTGCGTACCGGCAGCTGCTTCAGGTACGCCAGCGACGAGAAGCCGGAGCCGAAGTCGTCCAGGGCGAACTGGCAGCCCAGGTCGGTGAGTGCGTGGATGAAGGAGGCGGCCTGGGCCGGGTCGGCCACGGCCGCGGACTCGGTGAGTTCGAACCGCAGCGATCCGGGCGGAACCTGGTACTCAGCGATGAGCGCCCGGATGAGATCCAGCAGCTGGGGATCCGTCACGGCGTACGCAGAGAGGTTGACAGAGAGGGCGATCTCCCTGCCGCGTGCCCGCTGCTCGGCGATGGTCTTGACCGCGCGCCGCACGACCCACCGGTCGATGTCGCACATGAGCCCGGATGATTCCGCCGCGGACAGGAACTCAGCGGGCGGGATCAGGCTGCCGTCCCGGTCGACCATCCGCAGCAGCGCCTCGTACTGCGTCACCTCGTTGCGGCGCAGGTCGAGGATGGGCTGGAACACCAGCGTGAACCGGTCCTCCGCCAGCGCACTGCGGATGCGGGCTTCCCAGGCCGGCCACGTGCCCATGTCCGCCTCCGGGCCGTCGGGCCTGAAGACGCGGTATCGGTCGCGGCCGCTGTGCTTCGCCTGGTACATGGCCAGGTCGGCGTGCAGCATCAACTCTTCCACGGTGCGGCCGTGGTCCGGGTAGAGGGCAACGCCGATGGAGACGGTTACGCCCACAGGCCGGTCGTTGAAGAAGGCCAAGTGTCTGCGTACGGCCCCGAGCAGCCGGGTTGCCAGCTCCTCCGCACCGGGGCCGTCGATGTCCGGCACCAGGATGCCGAACTCATCGCCGCCGAGGCGGGCCACCGTGCCGCGCTCGCCGACGACCTCCGACATCACCTGGGCCAGCCCCCGCAGCAGGTCGTCGCCGGCCAGGTGGCCCATCGTGTCGTTCACGAACTTGAACTGGTCGAAGTCCAGGAACATCAGGGCGCCGCGGTTCGTCTCGGCTCCGGTGAGGGCCGCTTGGATCTGCCGCTGGAAATGGCGGCGGTTCACCAGGTCGGTCAGCGGGTCAGAGTTGGCCATGTGCCGCAGCTGGTCCTCGGTGCGGCGGCGGGCGGTTACGTCCATGATCTGGGCGACGTAGTACAGGGGCCAGCCCTGTGCGTCGCGCACGGGAGCAAGGCTGGCGGAGACCCACACGACCTCGCCGCTGCGGTGGAGGAAGCGCCCTTCCACCGCGTACTCCTCGGCCTGTCCGGCCCGCACCGCCTCCAGCCTGGTGTGGTGGGCGGCAAGGTCCTCCGGGTGGGTGATCTGGTCGATCGGTACGCCGGTAAGCTCCGCATGCTCGTACCCGAGCATGGCGTGCAGGGCGGGGTTGGCGCGCACGATCACCAGGTCAAGCCCCACCAGTGCGATGCCGATGGGGGCGTTCTCGAAGGCGGCACGGAACCGCCCCTCGCTCTCCCTCAGCTCGTCGCGCTGCGCGCTGAGCGCCCGCGCCTGTTCCATGAGCGTGCGGTGCTGGCGCAGGAGCTCATCCTGCTTCGCGGCGAGCTCCTCGCTCTGTAGCGCCAGGGCGGCGTTGACCGCCTGCAGCTCCTGGTTCTTGCGGGCGAGGCTGCTGGAGGTATCAGCCAGCTGGCTGAACAGCGAGCGGTGCGCGTCCGCAGTGCGCACCCCTGCGGCGCCAAGCAGCGCCAGGATCAGCATCTCCACCGCCCAGCTGACAGGGGTGTGATACGACGCACCCGGCAGCAGCAGCCGGCCGAGCGCCAGTACCGCCAGAACGGTGACGAGCATGCTGTACCCCTGTCGGGCGCCGCCCGCCCTGGCGGTGAGGATGGGCACCACCACGGTGATGGGCAGAAGCCCGGCGCCCGCCGGCGCTGATGCCACGAGCCCGACAGCCAGCGCCAGCACCACCAGGTGCAGGTGCAGGCGCAGGCGGGGGTGGACAAACAGCGGGAGAGGCCAGCGAGACAGCACGTTGAAGCCGCCAACCAGCAGCACGAAGGGAACGGCGTTGGGCAGGGCCTCGGAAACGGCGCTGCCGAGGAAGGCCGCGATGCAGACCACCAGCAGGACAAGGAGCCAGGAGACGCTCTCCACGTGGTGCAGCGTCTCGATGGACCAGGTCTCGTAGGGGTCCCCGGCGTCCGGTGCCGTCCCCGCCTGCATCCGGCCGGCCGGCATCGGGATCCGTTCGATGAGCAGGCACGCGGCCAGGGCGGCCCAGAGCACCACGCTGGACCAGGCGCCTGACTGCCAGGAGGAGAAGGCCAGCACGGCGGGAAACAGCGCGGCGAACCGCTCCGCCCAGCGCGCAGGGGCGCCCCGCCCCAGCATGAGCAGCAGGCCGCCGGCGAGGCCCAGGAGGCCGAGCGCAGGCAGGAACGGCCGGACGGGATCGAAGCCGGGCGAAGCGAGCCAGCCCGGCGCCAGCAGGAAGATCAGCCCCGTTGCCGCCTCGGTCAGGCCCAGCGTCACCGGGAACACGCGGGGGGCGGCGAACCAGCCGGACAGGGCGACGCCTGCGGCGAGGATGGCGTAGGTGGCCGCGCCGGTCACACCGCCAGCGGTGAGGACGAGACGGGCCACCGCCAGAAGCGGGATTGCAGCCAGGATGTTCAGCAGCCGTTGGATGGAACGACCCTGGCTGTACCGCATGCTGACGATGAGGAGGTTGCCGCCGGCCAGCAGACCCGCGGAGAGGCGGGGGAGGATCGGGCTCAGCGGTTCGTAGAGCAGCGACTGGAAGTGATGGGCGAAGGCGAACATCGCGATGCCGGTGGCAAGTTGAACGACTGCTGCGGTGACGAGCAAGCGGGCTGCGGCTGCCTGCGACACATTTCGCCTCCTCTCCTCGGGAATGCCAAGTTCTTTCGCCCTACCCTTCAGCGACTCCTGCAGCGAGGCGGTGCATCCAGGCCGCGGCGTCCTGGATGGCCCGGGCAGACCGGTAGACGAAGTGCCCCTCCTCCAGGTAGACCCGCCGCTCCACCGGTCCTGTGAGGCCGTCCCGCAGCAGTTCGGACTCGGTCGGCGGCACCACCGCGTCGGTGGCGCCGTGGAGGAGGAGAACCGGCACCTTCACGTGCGGGGCGACGGCGCCCGGGTCGTAGTCGGTGACGGCCAGGAAGCGGCGTAGGTTCGTCACCACGCGCCGGCCGCCCACATCGGTCTCGGCGATGTGGTCGCCCGCCTCCACCCGCCGCCGCACATCGGCCACCTGCGCCTGCCACTGGCGGACGCGCAGCTGGACCACCCGGTCAGAGAGTCCCTTGGATGCGGCGAGCCGGGACACCTGGGCGGCGTAGCGGGCCTCGGCGGTCAGGGCCCCGGCGGCCAGCAGGATCAGGCCGTCCACCTTGCCCTCCAGGGCAAGCCGCAGGGCGTAGCCCGCACCGTCAGCCCAGGCGACGGCCGCTGTCCAGCTCACCTCCGGCTGCACGGCGAGCAGTTCGGCTGCGGCCTCGGCATCAGCGTAGAGGTCGTCCCAGTCCGCCTCGTGGTAAAGCCCTGTGGATTCGCCGCTGCCCCGCTGGTCGTAGCAGAGGCAGCCCAGACCGGCTGCGCCGAACCGTTCGGCCCACACCAGCGGCCAGTTCTTCGTCCCGTCTGGCGCTCTGCGCTGAAGCGGCAGAGGTCCCGGGCCTCCGATGATGACGGCGCCGGGCACTGGGGACTGGTCTGAGGCGCCGTCAGGCAGCGCCAGGCTGCCGGCCAGGCTGTGGGTCTCGGCGCTGATGGAAACCGGATACGTCTTCACGTGCCTGATCTCTCCTCGTTCACCATATCCCACAGATTGTACCACAGTAGAAGGGCCCCAACCGCACCGGTCAGCGCGGTCGGGGCCTTCATCTATACAGGGCAACTCTACTTGCCGTTCACCGCAAGCGCTCACCTCCCGGAGGGGGATCCGGGCTCTTGCCCAGATGATAAAAGCACCGGGGGCTTGCCGCCATCGAACGGCCAGCCCCCTTGCCATGGCGAAAAGTACCTATGGCAACATTACATTTTTGTAACAAGAACCGATGTGCGGATCCGTGGCCTGCAAATGGCCGCATATATGGAAATCTTTTTTCCGCCTCGGACCGAACGCCCCGAATGCGTGGGCGCCGACCGTGCCGAGCCTTCGGTGTCGGATAGCCCCTTGGTACGGAAATGAATGGCTACAGGTCTAGGCTTTTTATCCGTCTCAGAGTCCATGGCGAGCCGGCGCCGCACGGCTTAACGTTGAAAATGGGTCGCTCTTCATCGAGGAGGTCTCAGAGAATGGCGACGTGTCCATCATGCGGCAGCACGATCTCGGGCGAGTACTGCGACATCTGCGGCGCCCGGGTCGGCGAAGAGCGCAAGCCCGAGCGGACGAGGCCCCCATCCGGTCCCGCCGCCAGGGTTCCTCCCGCCCGCGCGCCGGAGATCCGGCGGCCGGGCAGGAGAACCGCGAGGGTGCTCCTGGGGGCGGCCCTGTTCGGCGTCGGTTTTCTCAGCGGTCTGCTCATCGGGCGCGGGTCCCAGGATCCGGCGGCGGTGCTTCAGCCCAGCCTGGGTGTGAATCAGGCGACCATCGACGCGATGACCCCGCTCGCGCAGGCCAACTACTTCATGGAGACCGGGGTGGCCATGCTCAACCAGGGGCAGCGGTCGGCCGCCGTCTCCGAGTTCCGCAAGGCCATCACCGCGTTCAAGGCCGTGCTCGGGTCAGAGCCTGACAACCTCTACGCCGGCACGTACCTCGGTCTCACCTACTACTACGCCGGAGACGAGAAGAGCGCACGCCAGACGCTGGAGGCCGTGCTCGCCAGGGATCCCAGCTACCTCTGGGCGATCTTCAACCTGGCCTGGGTTCACGAGACCGAAAAGCGGACGGACGACGCACTGGCCCTCTACCAGCGGTACCTGGACGTGGTGGATGAAGAGCGGCAGGACCCGTTGAAGTACGCTGAGCAGAGCGAGTTGATCGACAGGCAGGTTGCGGCGGCGCAGCAGGCGGTCGCCCGACTCTCCGGGGGAGGGAACGGTCAGTGAGGCGATACCCCACTTACAAGCGAGTGACCTCGGCGATCACCCTGGTTCTCGCAGTGATCTGGTTCGGCTACGTCCTCCTGTGGCCCAACACCAACGCGACCGCCGGCAGCGGCGTGCCGGTGGGCGGACAGGCTCCGGATTTCGAACTCACCACGGTTGACGGCGTGACCTACCGGCTCTCTGACCTGAAGGGGCAGGCGGTGATGCTCAACTTCTTCGCCACCTGGTGCTCCTACTGCAAGACGGAGATGCCGGTGCTGGAGCAGGCCTACCAAGCCTACCGTGACCAGGGCTTCCTGGTACTGGCCATCGACCTGGATGAGAGCGACCTGGCGATCACGACCTTCCAGAAGGAGTATGGGCTGACGTTTCCCATCGTGGTGGACCGGGGGAGTAACGTGAGCCAGCTCTACCAGATCGTCCCCCTGCCCACCTCGTACTTCGTGGACCGCGACGGCATCGTGCGGGCCAAGTGGACCGGAGCGATCGACGCGGGGCAGCTGGAATCGATTCTGAACCTGATTCTCTAGGAGGGGTCGACCGTGGATGAGCAGGGCGCAAAGCCGGGCAAGGACCTGCTGGATCGGACCTGGGACTTCTTCTCCTCGGTGCGTGTTGCCACGGTTCTGCTCTTCCTCATTGCAGTGGCTTCGATTGGCGGTACCCTGATCGAGCAGGAGGGGATGTACTCCTCCAGCCTGCCCCCGGAGGAGTTCTACCCGCAGCGGTACGGCCCCGTGCTGGGCGTGCTGCTGCTCCGGACGGGCATGACCCACGCGTACACCTCGTGGTGGTACCTGACGCTGCTCTTCATGATCGGCGCCTCGTTGGTCATCTGCTCGATCGAGCGGTTCGTCCCGCTGTGGCGCGCGGTGCAGCAGCCCAACCCGGCCCCTGACACGGGCTTCGTGCGGCGGCTGAAGCAGCAGTTCGCCGTGCCGGCCGCAAGCGCAGAGTCGCCCTACGCGAAGCTGGCTGAGGTGCTCCGGGCCCGCCGCTACCTGGTGATCGAGCAGGACGGCAGGCTCTATGCGGACAAGGGCCGCTGGGGCCGCTGGGGCCCTTACATCACCCACATCGGTCTCATCCTGATTCTCATCGGGGCCGGCATGCGCGCCGTTCCCGGCGCCTACATGGAGCAGTTCATCTGGGTCAAGGACGGCGAGATCGTCAAGGTGCCCGGCACCGACTTCTACGTGGAGAGCCTCGGCTTCGAGGCCGAGTTCTACGAGACCGGGCAGCCGAAGAGCTATCGGACTCACGCCCGGGTGATCGACGCCGACGGGAACGTGGTCAAGACCCACACGATCTCTCTGAACGAGCCGCTGTCGTACAGCCGGGTCGAGCTGTACCAGTCCTCGTACTACACCGATCCCGGCAAGGCGCAGGTGGCGGTGATTGACCGGGCCACCGGCGCCGAGGTCGGCCAGATCACGATCAACCTCTCGCAGCCGGAGCGGGAGTACACGGCGGGCGAGTACCGGATGGCGGTCCTGGGCTACTACCCGGACTTCGGCCTCGATGCCGACGGCAAGCCCACCACCCGCTCCAGCCGGGTCACCAACCCGGGCATGGTGCTGGAGGTCACGCCGCCCGACGGCGAGCCCTTCACCACCTGGTTCTTCCCGCTGTACCCGTCGATGGAGTTCGACCCGTCCAACCCGGTGAAGTTCAGCACCCTGAGCATCGACCCGGTCTCCACGTCCGGCCTGAAGGTGAAGAAAGACCTGGGCATTCCCGTGATCTACCTCGGCCTGGTCGTTATCACGTTCGGCGCCTTTGCCACGTTCTACATCGCCCACCGGCGGTACTGGGCCTTCACCGAGGACGGCGTGGTGATCGTGGGGGGCTGGACCAACCGCAACCAGGGTTCGTTCGAGCGGGAGACCCGCCAGATCGCACACCTTCTTGACCCCGAGCGGTATGCAGTCGGCGACGAGATGGAGGGAGAAGAGCGATGATCCAGCTCTCCAGCTACCTGTTCCTCGGCGCGTTCGCGGCCTACGTGGCGTCGGCCATCCTGTACGTGACCCGGCTGACGCTGCGCCGCCGTGACCCGAAGTACTTCGACCTGGCCGACCGGCTGGGCAACCGCGGCTTCCAGGCCGCCGTCCTGGGGGTTATCCTCCAGGGCCTGGCGATCATCGCTCGCTGGGTCGGCTCCGGGCAGGTGCCCATGTCCAACATGTTCGAGTACATGTCGTTCATGGGCTGGTCGGTGATGCTCTTCTTCGTCATCCTCTCAGCCTGGTACAAGCTTCCCAGCCTCGGTGCCTTCGTTGCCCCGGTCGGTGTCGTCGTCATCGCCTACGCCTCGGTCTTCCCCACCGAGGTGAAGCCCCTCGTACCCGCACTCCAGTCCTACTGGCTGCCCCTGCACGTCTCGTTCGCGGCCCTTGGGGAGGGCGCCTTCGCCGTCTCGTTCGGCGCGGCGCTGATGTACCTCCTCAGGGTGCGCCGGGAGAAGACCAGCCAGTGGGAGGAGGCGCTCCTGGAGTTCTTCTTCTTCTGCGGCGCCATGCTCACCGGGTTCCTGGTGCTTGCGCTGGGCTTCAAGGTGGCCGGGTACAGCGTTGAGGTGACGAACATGGCCGGCGGGCTGGCCGTGCTTGAGTACACCCTGCCGCCCATCATCGGCCCCATCGGCTCTCGGGCCGGCGAGGCCTCCTTCCTGGGCCTTTCCCTGCCGCTTGTGACCGCACCGGCGTGGATGAAGGGCCTGTACGCTGCCCGGAAGCTGAACACGCTGGTGCTCTCGGCACTGGCAGGCCTGCTGCTCTACGGCGGAGTGCGGCTCATCGCCCGGATGCCGCTGCGGGATCTGGGCACGAAGGCCGTGGGCAACATGAACCCCAAGCTGCTGGACGAGGTGTCGTACCGCGGCATCGCCGTGGGCTTCCCGCTCTTCACGCTGGGCGGACTGGTCTTCGCTATGATCTGGGCGCAGAAGGCGTGGGGCGCTTATTGGCAGTGGGATCCGAAGGAGACATGGGCCCTGATCACCTGGCTCTTCTACTCCGGCTACCTGCACATGCGGATTGTGCGAGGGTGGGAGGGCCGGCCTGCCGCATGGGTCTCCGCCCTGGGCTTCTTGATCGTGCTCTTCACGCTGGTAGGCGTGAACCTGCTGATCACCGGCCTGCACTCCTACGCATAGCCAGAGTACACCTCGCCGGGGGCGCAGCAGCGCCCCCGGTGTCTGCACACCTGGGTCCGGTAGGATTGGACTGGCGGTGGTAGAATAGGTCATTGGTGGTACCAGAAACATCAGGCTGCCGGGAGGAGCGATTGTACGGTGGAACTGTTGAAGCGGCAAGATGTGCCAGCTGAGCACAAGTGGGACCTGGACTCGGTCTACCCCAGCGTCGCGGCGTGGGAGGAGGATTACGCCCGGGTGGAGGCCATGGTGCCGCAGCTCACGGCGTACCAGGGCCGGTTGGGCGAGTCGGCGGGCGTCCTCCTGGAGGCCCTGCGGGCGCGCGACGCGCTTTTCCAGCTGCTGGAGCGGGTCGCGGTCTTCGCCCATATGAAGGAGGACGAGGACACCACCAACTCTACATACCAGGCGCTCTCCACCCGCGGACAGTCGCTCTCCGCCCGGGTCGCGGCCGCCAGCTCGTTCATGACCCCCGAGATCCTCGCCATCCCCACCGAGACGATTCGGGCGTGGCTGGACGAGGACTCCGACCTGGCCGCCTACCGGCACGAGCTGGAAAACCTCCTGCGCGAGAAGGAGCACGTGCGCTCGCCCGAGGTGGAGGAACTGCTCGCGCAGATGAGTGAGGTCGGCGCTGCGCCCCGTGACATCTTCGGCAAGCTGAACCACGCCGACATGAAGTTCCCCAGGATCAAGGACGAGGAGGGCAAGGAGGTCGAGCTCACCCACGGGCGCTACCTGCGCTTCCTGGAGAGCCCCGTGCGGGAGGTCCGGCAGGCGGCGTTCGACGCTCTCTACGGTACCTACGCCAAGTTCCGGAACACCCTGGCGGCCACGTACGCCAGCTCGGTTCGGAAAGACGTGGTCTACGCCCGGGCCCGGCGTTACCCCTCCGCCCGCGCAGCGGCGCTCTCCAGCACCAACGTGCCCGAGAGCGTGTACGACAACCTCATCGCCGCGGTGCACAGGAACCTCCCCTCGCTGCACCGCTACGTGCAGCTGCGCCGGAAGCTCCTGAAGCTTGACGAACTGCACATGTACGACCTGTACACCCCGATGGTGGCCGAGGTCGACAAGAAGATCCCGTACGCCGAGGCCGTCGAGACCATCCTGAAGGCTCTCGCACCGCTGGGCGAGGAGTACTGCGAGGTGGCCCGGAAGGGCCTCACCACCGACCGCTGGGTGGACATTTACGAGAACGTCGGCAAGCGGTCGGGTGCTTACTCCTTCGGTGCGTATACCACCAAGCCGTTCATCCTCATGAACTACCAGGAGACCCTCGACTCCATGTTTACCCTGGCGCACGAACTGGGTCACTCCATGCACTCCTACTTCACCCGCAGGACCCAGCCGTACCATTACGGCGATTACACGATCTTCGTGGCCGAGGTGGCCTCCACGTTCAACGAGGCGCTGCTGACGGACTACCTGCTGAAGCAGACGAACGACCAGAAGCTGAAGATGTACCTCATCAACCACCAACTGGAGTCGTTCCGCACCACGCTGTACCGCCAGACCATGTTCGCCGAGTTCGAGCACATTACCCACCAGAAGTCGGAGAACGGCGAGGCCCTCACAGCCGACTCGCTGGACGAGATCTACTACGATCTCAACAAGCAGTACTACGGCACCGAGGGCATGGTGATTGACGAGGCCATTGCGCGGGAGTGGGCGCGCATTCCTCACTTCTACACCGCCTTCTACGTGTACCAGTACGCGACGGGCATCTCGGCCGCGGTCGCACTCAGCCAGCAGGTGCTGTCAGAGGGGAAGCCGGCTGTGGACCGTTACCTCGCATTCCTCAAGAGCGGCTCCTCAGACTACTCCACCAACCTGCTCGCGAAGGCGGGCGTGGACATGACCTCGCCCGAACCGGTGCAGCAGGCCCTGGATGTGTTCGCCTCGCTGCTCGACGAGATGGAGCGGCTCGCCGGTTAGACCGGCGCATCTGGCGAAAACGAACAGAACGGCGGGTCACACCCGCCGTTCTGCGGTTTCACGCCCTACCTCAGCGCCGGGGCCGCCTCTTCCTCCATGCGCTCCTCGGCGCGGATCTTCGCCAGCACAATCTGCACCCGCTCCTCGGGGCGAGAAGTCTGCCACTGATCGACAAGCCAGTCGAGCTCACGGCTCATCGTGGTGGTGCTGAACTCAGGCCGGACCGGCCGTTGCTTGATTGGGCGTCTCATGTACTTGCGCACTCCTTCCCGTCAATCACTGCCACCGCCCTGATGATATCACAAAACACAGTCAATATTGTATAAGGCGAGTAGTCTATAGTCTTACGACCGAGAGTACTATGTCGCGTAGGTACAACAGGACCCTTCGACACGGCCGCATGGCCGTATAGTGCCGGTCGCCGGGGAGGAGGAGGGCGGCACCGGCGCGTTGAACTGGGTGGGGAAGCAAAGGGGTTGCATGGGGGGCGTGCGCGTGGTTAAGAGCCGTACTCTGGCTCATGTTCTCGTTTGGACGAGTTTCTACGATCAACTGGCCTGGTCGCCGATCGTCGCCTGGCTGGCCGTGAGCTTTGGTGCGCCTGAGGCCGCAGCGTGGGCGGCGACCGCCTACAGTGCGGCCAACCTGGTGGGGAACCTGCTGTTCGGCCTGCTCTCCGACCGCATCGACCGGCTCGCCGTGGCGGGCGCGGGGCTTCTGGCCATGGCCGTCACCGGGCCGGCCCACCTCCTGGCCACATCTTCGCCCGGCCTCATCGGGGTCCGCGCCCTCCACGGGCTGGCCATCGCTGGCGTGGCGCCGGCCGCCATGGCCAGCCTGACCGACGGGCTGCCCCGCGGAATGCGCGGTGCGGCCATGGCCCGGGTCGGCCTCGTCATCGCCGTGGCCTCCATGCTCGCGACGGCCGCCAGCGGCCGGTTGCTCACCAGCCTGGGGCCCACGGCCTCAGTGCTCTCCCTGGCCTGCCTGGTGGGCGCGGTGGGAGCGGCGACGTTCGTGATCAGGCGGCGGCCGGACCGGCCGGCGGTGTCCATGCCCGGCGCGCAAACGACGCCGGGAGCGACTGACGGGCCCGGCGAGGCAGGCGGGCAGGGCGAAGCAGACGGGCCGGGCGAGGCGATGTCCGGCCAAATCGACGTCGCCGGCCTGAGCGCGGCTGCCTTCGTGGCCTATGCCCTGATGTTCCTCCAGAACGTGCTGTTCTACGCCTACCCTCTGAAGGGGCACAGCGTGGGCTTGCCCTCGGCCACGGTCGGCATCACCCTGTCCGCCTTCGGCCTCGGCGCGCTGCTCGCCTTCGTGCCGCCGCTGTCCAGGGCAGCCGACCGCTGGGGACGGCACCGGCCCATGGCCGCAGGCCTGGTGCTGGCGGGAGCCGGCCACCTCGGTATCGGCGCGAGCAGCACGGCCGCCGCCTTCGCACTCTGCCTGTTCGTCTACGGCATCGGCTTCGGGCTCGTGTTCCCCGCGGTCTCCGCGCTGAACGCCGACTCTGCCGGGGCCGGCCGGCGCGGCGTCGCCTTCGGGCTCCTCACGGCGGCGTTCTCGCTGGGGTCTATCTCCGGTCCGCCCGTCACCCAGGCGCTCGGGCACCTCGCCTCGCCCTTTGCCGTTGCGGGCGCTCTGGCGCTGGCCGCAGGTGCCGTCACCGCCCTGTTGTATTACCTGGGGGTGCGGCCCGCACAGGCCGGGGAACCGTCGGACTCCCTGGGAAGGGCGAATTAGCCGAATTGGATGTTTAGTTCATGGTTTGCGTGGAAATACTCTCACTGAAGCCCAAGAATGGGCTGGCAGAGAGGAGGGATACCATGCAGACCATGCCTACCAGGACTCGGACCTCGCTGTTGATCGGCGGTGTGGCGGTGCTCGTCGTGCTCATCGGCCTCGCACTCTTCACCGTCAGCCAGCGGAACCAGGATCAGGTGGGCGGCGCCGACACGCTGGAGCAGGTCGCCGAGCCCGAGAATGGGACCCCGCTGAACGCGGGCGCCGGGACCAACACCGCTCCCGTTGGCACCACGCCGAGGACCGCCGCCGACGCCGAGGCTGACCCCGCCCTGGCCCAGAACGCTGACGCCGCCGGCGGGAACGAGGCCGCCAGCGACACCGGAGACCGCACGACCCCCGCGATGACGACTTTCAACGCGGTTCCGGCCGTGCACATCGTGCAGCCCAACGAGACCCTCTACGAGATCAGCGAGAAGTACTACAACACGCACATCTACGCCGGCGACATCGAGGCGCTGAACGGGCTGGAAGACCCAAACCAGATCTTCGTGGGGATGGAACTGAAGCTCCCCCAGCCCTCAGAGCTGGCCGGGTACTCCCGGTGAGCGGCGAGGAGGCAGGCCCCTGGCGGGCCTGCCTCCTTCCCTGTCTCACGGTCCGATGCGCACCAGCCGGCAGCGCCAGTCTCCCCCTGGCGCCCGTACCGTGACCTCATCCCCGGGACGGGCGAGCTTTACCGCCTGCACCAGGGGGGAAGCCCAGGACACCAGGCCGTGGTCCGGGTCTGCCGTGTTCGGAGGGACCACCTGGTAGGTCTCCTCGCCGAACTCGTCTGCGATGGTGAACAGATCCCACACGCGCAGCGAGCCGAGGTCGGGCGCACCGTCGGCCAGGTCGCTGTCGGCCAGCCACCAGAGCACCAGGCAGGCGGCGTCCAGGGCGTGTACATCGCCCGGCACCGTGCCGAAGGCGCGGCGCACGACCTCCTGCCGCACCAGCGGGCCGTTCACCTGCTTCCGCCCCAGCACCCGGGTGAACAGGCGCCGCTGCATCTGCTCGGGGGTCACGCCGACCCAGGGAACGGTCACCACCCGCCGGAGGGGCTCCACCTGGTCCATATCGAGGGCGTCCTCAACGACCACCACGTCCACGTGTCCGATTTGCTCGAGGATGCGCATGGCATCCCGTTCCGAGCCGCACCCCTGCGGTTCGTATCCTCTGCTGAGGAACCAGCCTGTCCGCTTGCCCGGGTCCAGCCCCAGGACGCTGAACGCCAAATCTACTCACCATCCTATGGGTGATATGCCGGTGATCCAGGTCACGGTTTCGCAAGCTGTACAGACCTTACAATAGCCGTGACCGCGACACACTAATTGTGCCGCTGCCAGCGCGGCGCGGCAAGGGGGGCTGCAGAATGGGAAGGCGATTGGTATTGGCATCGGCTGTACTTGCAGTCGCCGCGCTGATCGTGGGCACGGTGGCGCTGATGGAGAACAGGTCCGGCGGCGAGCGGCTCGAGTGGTTGTCGGGAGAGGTGGAGGATCTGGCCCGTGCGGTGGAGCCGCCCGGCAACTTCGCACCGGCGCGTGAGAGTGCGGCGGACATCCGGAAGAGCCCGACGGATCTGCCCGGGCCGATCGACCGGCGGGAGCCTGCACACGTGAAGCTGGAGCTCGAGGCGGTGGAGCTTGACGGCGTGCTGGCCGACGGCACCACGTACAGCTACTGGACCTTCAACGGCACGGTTCCCGGGCCGTTCCTCCGTGTGCGGGCTGGCGACACGGTGGAGCTGACGCTCAAGAACAACGGGGGCTCGATGAACATCCACTCCATCGACCTGCACGCGGTGACCGGCCCGGGCGGCGGCGCGGCGTCGACGCAGGTGGCGCCGGGCGAAAGCAGGTCCTTCACGTTCAAGGCGCTCAACCCCGGGCTGTACATCTACCACTGCGCCTCGCCGCACATCCCCACGCACATCGCCCAGGGGATGTACGGCATGATTCTCGTGGAACCCGAGGAAGGGCTGCCGCCGGTGGACAGGGAGTTCTACATCATGCAGGCCGAGGTGTACGCGGCCGGCCGGAACACGGACGGCGGGCACCAGCCGTTTGACGGCGAGCGGCTGTACCAGGAGCAGCCCAACTACGTGGTCTTCAACGGCGCCTTCCAGGCCCTCACCGGCGACCAGACCATGAAGGCCCGTGTCGGCGAGCGCATCAGGCTTTACGTGGGCAACGCCGGGCCCAACCTGGCCTCCTCATTCCACGTGATCGGCGAGATCTTCGACGTGGTCTACACCGACGGCGGCACCGACGTGGCGCACAACATCGGCGTGACGCTGATCCCGGCCGGCGGGGCCACGATCGTCGAGTTTACCGCTGAGGTGCCCGGCCGCTACCAACTCGTGGACCACTCCATCTCCCGTGCCATCGACAAGGGCGCCGTCGCCTTCATCGACGTGGAGGGCGACGTGGACCCATCGATCTACAACGACCCGGCCGGCCACCCGATGCCGGGGACCGGGGGGCACTAGGGCAGGGATCGCGCCCCGACCGTCGAATCCGTGGTAGATGGCTGTCAGACGAGAGAGACGGAGAAGGGGTGGTAAACCTGCGGTGAAGACCTTGGGCCTGTTGTGGATGATCACATGGCTGTTCCAGACAGCGCCGGGCCGGCTGGCCCTGCTGATCCTCCTGCTCTGGTACCTGGACAACCGGTACTTCGGCATCGTGGCGGCCGCCATGGCCCCCATCCACCACCAGCGGCGTATAGCCAGCCTCCGCCAGACCGTGCGGGTGAACCCGTCGGACGTGCGGGCCATGGTGGAGCTGGGTGAGCACTACCTGCGCAGCGGCCGGTACCAGGCGGCGGCTGAGTACCTTGAGCAGGCATTCAGCCGGGGCGAGGACAGCGCCCGGGCCCACTACCTGCTCGGCGGTGCCCTGGTGAAGCTGGGTCGGCACGACCAGGGGCGTGAGCGGCTCGAGAAAGCCCTCGCGCTGCAGCCCAACGTGTCCTACGGCGAGCCGTACCTCTTCCTGATCGAGGAGGCCGCAGCGAGGGGGGACTTCGGGCGCATCGCCGATCTGGTGGATGCGCTGGAGCAGTTCGAGAGCGTCGAGATCCTCACCCGGGCCGGCCATCTGTGCCGGCAGGCCGGACAGGCTGAGCTGGCACGACGGCTCTTTGAAGAGGCAGTCAGCAACTACCAGTACATCCCCGCCAAGATGCGCCGCCGGGAGCGGCGCTGGCTCTGGCGGGCCCGGCTGGGGCAGATGCAGACGCGGTGAGCAGACTCATCGAGCCGCAACAGGGCTGCAGGATGCACGGAACATGGTTGGCGGGTTAGATCGCGGCCAGGCGGTGCACCTGGCCGTGAGGTTCAAGAACAGGCGCCGCCGCGGCCGCTCGTCGGCCTGCTGGCGGCGCCTTTTCCCATGGGTTTGCAGCTCGCCCCCTGGAGATGAACAGGGGGCGGGCCCATCATGGACACCAGGGGGAACGGCAGGGGAGGTCCTGGCGCCGGTTCTGGCACGTTTACCCGACCGGCGCGGGCGCGGCGGTGCGGGGCGAGGGTCGGGTGGTGCGAGGTGAGGGTGCGTTGGTGCCAGGCGAGGGCGGTCCCCGAGTGTCAGCAAAGAGTCGCGGGTGCGGCGGGAGGTGTACTCTTTCTTGACACTCCCGGCAGATCAGGAGGCCGCCTCATACACCCAGGGGTATCTCAGGGCAGCTCCTGGCGCCGGTTCTGGCACGTTTCCCCGACCGGCGCGGGCGCGGCGGTGCGGGGCGAGGGTGCGGCGGTGTGCGCCGAGGGCGGTCCCCGGTGTCGAGTGTCAACAAAGAGTCGCGGGTGCGGCGGGGGGTGTACTCTTTCTTGACACTCCGTGCGCACCGCAACTCCGCTCTGACCCCTGCGCGTCTCGGCGTGCAGCCATACCCCCCACTTGGCCGGCGCCGGCCGGCCCCCGAGTCTGCGTTCAACCTGAACGGCCAGGCACATCGCCTGGCCGTTTGCTCATCCGTTCAGGTCCTGCAGCTCGCCGGTCTCCTGGAAGATCGTCCACTCGCCCAGGTTGGTGGCGTGATCGGCGATGCGCTCCAGGGAGTGGGCGACGAGGAGCAGGTACGTGGCCGTGCGCACCATCCGGCGGTCCGACTGCATCACCTGCACCAGCTCGTCGAACAGCCTGCGGTAGAGCCGATCGACCTCGTCGTCCCGCTCCGTCATCCGCCGCGCCCGCTCGGAGTCGCCGTTCACCCAGGCGTCCAGGGCCTCCCGGTTCATCTCCTGCACCCGCTGCGCCAGGCGGGGGATGTCGTAGAGCGACCGCAGGGGGGCGGGGGCGTCGAGTCGGCGGACCACCTTGGCGATGTCGGTGGCGTGGTCGGCCATGCGCTCGAGGTCGGTGACGATCTTGAGCACGGTGCCGATGGTGCGCAGGTCGCGCGCCAGCGGCTGCTGAAGGGCCATCAGCTGGAGGCAGCGCTGCTGGATGTCGATCAGCATCCTGTCGGCTACCTCGTCGCCCTCGATCACGGACTCCGCAAGGCTGCGGTCCATCTTCTGGAGCGCATGCACGGCCTTCTCGATGGCCTCGTTGACGAAGACGCCCATCCGGAGCAGGTCCCGCTGGAGCGCGGCGATCTGCTGGTCGAACGCGGAGCGGGTGGGCATCGGGCGCAGCCTCCTTCCGATCAGCCGAAGCGGCCGGTGATGTAGTCCTCGGTCCGCTGGTCGCGGGGGTTGGTGAAGATGGTTCCGGTCGGGCCGTGCTCGATCAGCTCCCCGGAGAGGAAGAACGCGGTGTAGTCGGAGATGCGGGCGGCCTGCTGCATGTTGTGCGTCACGATGGCGATGGAGTAGTCCCTGCGCAGCTCGCGGATCAGCTCCTCGATCTTCGCCGTCGAGATGGGGTCAAGCGCCGACGCCGGCTCGTCCATGAGCAGCACCTCGGGCTTCACCGCCAGAGACCGTGCGATGCAGAGCCGTTGCTGCTGGCCGCCCGACAGGCCCAGCGCAGACCGGTTCAGCCGGTCTTTCACCTCGTCCCAGAGGGCGGCGCCCCTGAGCGACTGCTCGACCAGGTCGTCCAGCACCGCCTTGCGCCGCTCGCCGTGGATCCGCGGGCCGTAGGCGACGTTGTCGTAGATGGACATGGGGAACGGGTTGGGCCGCTGGAAGACCATGCCGACCCGGCGCCTGAGGGTCACCACGTCCACGTGGGGGGCGTAGATGTCCGTGCCGTCCAGCGTGATGCTGCCGGTGATCCGGGCGCCCGGGATCAGGTCGTTCATCCGGTTGAGGCAGCGCAGGAAGGAGGACTTGCCGCAGCCGGACGGCCCGATGAGCGCCGTCACCCGGTTGGCGGGGATCTCCAGCGTGATGGAGCGCAGGGCCCGGAAGCTGCCGTAGTACAGGTCAACGCCCTCGGCGCGCATCCGCACCTGTTCGGTCATTGGTCGGCCTCCTTCATGTTGACTCCCGGTCAGCGCATCCGGCGCCGGTACCGGTAGAGCGGCAGGGCGATCAAGAGGTTCACCACGAGCACCAGCAGGATCAGCAGGGCGGAGCTGCCCATGGCGATGCGGTCGGCGTCCGGCACCAGCCCCTCGGAGGTCACGGACCAGATACGCACCGCCAGCGTCTCGCCGGCCGCCATGAGGTCGGGGTTGGGGAAGCGGCGGGAGACGGTGACGCCCGCCGTGTAGATCAGCACGGCCGTCTCGCCCAGGGCACGCCCGGCCACCAGCGTCAGCCCGGTGAGGATGCCCGGCAGGGCGGAGGGCAGGACCACCTTCGCCGTCGTCTGCCAGCGGGTGGCGCCCAGGCCCAGGGAGCCCTCCCGGTAGGAGCGGGGCACGGCCTGGACGGCCTCCTCGGTGACCCGCACCAGCACCGGCAGGTTGAGCAGGGCGAGGCTGAGCGCACCGCCGAGGATGGTGAAGCCCCAGCCCATGTAGTTGACGAAGATGATCATGCCGAAGAGGCCCAGCACGATGGAGGGAACTGAGGCCAGCGCCTCCACCGAGAGGCGGATCACCTCGGTCAGGCGCCCGGGCCTGGCGTACTCGGCGAGGTAGACGCCGGCGCCCACCCCGATGGGCAGAGAGAAGAGCAGCGAAAGGCCGGTGATATAGACGGTGTTGAACAACTGCGCACCCACGCCGCCGCCTGCCCGCACCGCGCTGGAGCGGGTGGAGAGGAACTGCCAGTCGATGACGGGCAGGCCCTCCACCAAGATCGGGAGCAGGAAGCCCGCCAGGATGAGGAGGATCAGGACCCCGGCCGCCCAGAGCACGCCGGTGGCGATGCGGTCGACCAGCTGCTGCCGGCCCATCAGCGCGCCACCCCCCGGTTGCTGACCCAGCGGACCAGCAGGATCATGAGCAACGAGACCAGGAGGAGGAGGAAGGCCATCATGAACAGCGCCCGGTTCCAGGCGGAGCCCGGCGGGGTCTGCCCCATCTCCATGATGATCTGCGAGGTCAAGGTCGCCGTCCCGTGGGTGAGCGACCGAACCAGGACGGGCGAGTTGCCGATCACCATCTGCACGGCCGTCGTTTCGCCGAAAGCCCGGGCGAAGGCGAGGATGACCGCCGCCAGAATGCGGGGCCGGGCCGCGGGGAGGGTGACGAGCCAGATCGTCTGCCAGCGGGTGGCGCCGAGCCCCAGCGAGCCCTCCTCCAGTGCGGGGTCCACCGCCCGGAGCGCGTCCTCCGACACGCCGAGGATCGTCGGCATGACCATGATCGCCAGGATCGCCCCGGCGACCAGGACGCCGAAGCCCTGGCCGCCCAGGTGTTCCCGCACCCACGGCACCAGCAGCGTCATGCCGATGTAGCCGTAGACGACGGAGGGGATGCCGACGAAGAGGTTGGAGGCCTGCCGGAGGATCGCACGCATCCAGGGCGGCGAGATCTTGGCCATGAAGATCGCTCCGGCCAGGCCCAGTGGGGCACCGATCAGCAGGCCGATGGCCGTGGCGGCCAGCGAGCCCACCAGAAACGGCAGCGCACCGTAGCGTCCCAGCGGTGGGTTCCAGGTGAGGCCGAAGAAGAACTCGAGGGGCGAGACGTCCAGGAAGAGCTTGAGCCCCTCCGACCCCACGAACAGCAGGATCGCGGCGATCACCAGGGCAACCAGTGCCGCGCTGGCCAGGAGAACGGCCCGCGCTGTGCGGTCCGCGGTGCGCACCCGGTTCACGGGAATCCCCCTCCAATCGGTCGTCAAGGTCTCGAGGCGGCCGGCCGGGTCTCGTCGCCCGCGGTCGGCAGGATGACGGTGAAGGTGCTGCCCCGGCCGACCTCGCTGGCCACCTCGATGGCGCCGCCGTGCGCCTCGACGATGTGCTTGGCGATGGCGAGGCCGAGGCCGGTGCCGCCGGTGGCGCGCGAGCGTGCCTTGTCCACGCGGTAAAACCGCTCGAAAATTCGTCCCAGGTCTGCCTGGGGGATGCCGGGGCCGGTGTCCTGAACGGCAATCCGAACCCCGCCCTCCGACTTCCAGGCCGAAACTGTGACCCGGCCGTCGGCCGGGGTGTACTTCACGGCGTTGTCCACCAGGTTGCTCAGCACCTGGATCAGCCGGTCGGGGTCGCCGTCGACCGGCGGCAGGCCGCCGGGCACCTCGGCGGTGAGCCGGATGCCCTTTTTCTCCGCCTTGGGCGCCAGCCGGGAAACGGCGGCCTCGATCAGCTCCGCCGGCGGCGTCGGGCGGCGCTGCAGGCGGAACTTGCCCGACTCCACCCGGGAGAGGTCGAGGAGTTCGTCGATCAGGGCTGAAAGGTGGCTGCTCTCCCGGTGCATGATCTCCACGAAGTGGCGGGCCGTATCCGGATCCTCCAGGGCGCCCTCCAGCAGCGTCTCGGCGAACCCCTGGATGGAGGTGAGGGGGGTGCGCAGCTCGTGGGTGACGTTTGCCACGAAGTCCTTGCGCATCTGTTCCAGCTGCCGGGCGCGGGTGACGTCGCGCAGCATGACCAGCGCTGACCGCTCCTGGGCACTCCCGGCCAGGGAGACCCGGGCCTCCAGGATCTGCTGCTGCGGCCGGGCCCGGCGGATCTCGAGGGTCTCCGGCACGCCGGTGGCCAGCACCCGCGCCAGCCGCTCGTCAAGGTCGAAGTGATGGGTGATCTCCAGGTGATCCCGGCCCAGCGCCTCGTGCCGGGAGATGCCCAGCATCTGCTCCGCGGCCGGGTTCATCAGCACGATCCGGCGGCGCTGGTCCACCAGCAGGATGCCGTCGGCCATGTGCTTCAGGATCACGTCGAGCCGGGCCTTCTCCAGCAGCAGCCCGGAGAGCCGCTCCTGGTAGTCTCGCTCGGCGCGCTTCTTCGCGAGGTCGGCCTCCCGCTCCAGGGCCGCCGCAAGCCGGCGGGTCTCCCGGTACCCCTGAAGCGGCGAGAGCAGCAGCGCCCCGGCGACGACGAGCCAGACGGTGAAGTCCAGCGGCCCGGGGCCCGTGAGAAGCGCCGCCCGCAGGCGGCCGGAGAGGACGTAGGGCAGGCCCGCCGCCAGCCCGACGGCTGCGGGGAGGAAGAAGCGGGGCGGGACAGCCCCCTGCCGCCCGTTCACCGGTTTCTCCCCCCGCCGAAGCGGTAGCCGACGCCCCGCACCGTTTCGATCAGGCGGGGCTCAGACGGGTTCTCCTCAATCTTCGCCCGCAGGTGCCGGATGTGGACGTCCACGGTGCGCACGTCGCCATAGAAGTCTGGCCCCATCACCCGGTCCACCAGCTGATCGCGGCTGAACACCCGCCCGGGGTTCTGGGCGAGCACCTTCAGGAGCTGAAACTCGGTGGGGGTCAGGTCGACCTTCTTCCCGGCGCGGGTTACCTCGTAGCTGGCGAGGTTGATGGCGAGGGAGCCGAACCGGAGCGTCTCCTGGTCCTGCGGCTCGGCCGGACGCCGGAACCGCCGCAGGATCGCCCGGACCCGGCCCGTCAGCTCGCGCGGGCTGAAGGGCTTGGTGACGTAGTCGTCCGCGCCGATCTCAAAGCCCACGACCCGATCGGTCTCCTCACCCCGGGCGGTGAGCATCAGCACGGGCACGTCAGAGGTCCGCCGGACGGCGCGCAGTACCTCGAAGCCGTCGATGCCCGGCAGCATCACATCGAGGATCAGCAGGTCGATGTTCCCCTCCCGGGCGATGCGCAGCCCGTCCTCGCCGTTGTCGGCGGTGATCACCTCGTAACCGGACCGGCGCAGGTTGTAGGCGACCAGTTCCAGGATGGACGGCTCATCATCCACGACGAGAATCCGCTCTGGCACGGGCATCACCTCCGCCACGCAGGAACCGTGGGCAGATCAGGACTGGGGATCCTGAAGGATGGGCACGAAGCCGTGCTCGGCCACGTACTCCTCCTGGAAGGCCGGGCTGAGTACGAAGTCCAGAAACGCGCGGGTCAGCTCATCCGGGTCTTCCCTGGTGTACATATACTCGTAGGCGAAGACCGGCCACTGGCCCGAGAGGACGGCCTCCTGGGAGTAAGCCACCCCATCCAGCTCCAGCGCCTTCACCTTCGCCGGCCGGAAGTAGGCCGCATCCACGTAGCCGATCGCACCGGGGGTGTACTGAACCGTGGAGACAACCTTGCCGTTGGAGTCCTGCACCAGGGCCTGCGGCGTGATGTCGCCCGCGCCGCCGAGCACCTTCTCCACAATCGTGGCCCGGGAGCCGGACGACTGCTGGCGGCTGACCACCATCACCTCCAGGTCCGGCCCACCGACCTCGCGCCAGTTGGTGATCTCTCCGCGCACCATGCGCGCCAGCTGGTCCGTGGTGAGGCCGGTGACCGGGTTCTCCGGGTGCGCGATGATCACGAAGGGCGCGATGGCCACCTTGTGCTCCACGAGCCCCTCGGCCAGGTCGCCCGTGGCGGGGATGTCGGAGTTGCCGATCTCCACGGCGCCGGAGGCCACCTGGGCAAGGCCGTTGTAGGAGCCTCCGCCGCTGACGTTGACCGTTACGTTGGGGTGCTGCTCCTCGAAGATCTCCGCCGCGATCGAGGCCAGGGGGAGGAGCGCGGTGGAACCGCTGGCCGTGATGGTGCCGGCCAGCGGGTCGTTGGGATCGGCCTGCGGCTGCGCACCGCAGCCGTTCAGCACCAGTGCCCCCAGGAGCAGGATGGCAGGCAGCATGCGCCTCTGCGCTCGACCCATCGGGTTCCCATCACCTCTTGCCCACCACTTAATGTGTGGCTACATTCACTGTAGCGTACCGATATTAAGGTTTGGTTAAGAAGGACGGGTTATCCCCGGAGGTTCATGCGCCCGCCACCGGCTGACTGGCCAGCTTCATCACCTGTTCGGCGATGGCGCGGGCCGCGGCGGGCTGCCCGGCCAGGCGGGCGGCCTTCGCCATGGGTTCCAGCCGGTCGGGATGCGCGAAGAGAAGCTCGTCAACTGCCGCGGCCAGTTCGGCATCCACGGCGACGCGCGCGGCGCCGGTCTCCACCAGGTAGCGGGCATTCTCCTCCTCGTGACCGGGCAGCGGCGGCAGGAGCAACATGGGCAGGCCCAGCGCCAGCGCCTCGGCGCAGGTGATGCCCCCCGGCTTCGTCACGAGCAGGTCGGCTGCGCACATGTGGTCGATCACCCGGTCGGTGAACCCCAGAACGGCGAGGCGGGGGTCCGTGCCGAAGCGCCGGGTCAGCTGCTCCTGCAGCGCGCGGTTGCGCCCGCAGATCACGGTGACCCTGAGATGGGCGTACGGCAGGGAGAGCAGTGCGCCGACGGCGGCGGCGATCGGCCCGAGTCCCAGCCCGCCGCCCATCACCAGCACGTGCCCGGTGCGCCGGCGCACGCTCAGGGCGGGGTCGACGTCGGCCAGCGCGGCCCGAACGGGCACGCCGGTGACCGTGACGCACTGTCCGTCGGCGCCCCGCCGGACAAGCTCCGCCGCCGCCTCGGCCGAAGCGCAGCAGTAGCGGGCGACGCCGGGCCAGATCCAGAATCCGTGCGGAGCGAAGTCGGTGAGCGCCATGACGACGGGGATCCGGCGCAGGCGGGCTCGGCTCATCAGGCGCACCGCGGCGCCGGCCGGGAACGGGTGGGTGCCGACGATCACGTCGGGCTTGTGCGCTGCAACGATGCGCCGGACCGGCCTGCCCAGCACCAGGACGACGAGCTGGCGGAGCGGCCAGCCCACCGGCAGGTGGTAAAGCCTGCGGTAGGCAGCCGGCACATGTTTGATCTGCCAGAGGTAGGCGCGGCTGAACAGCCCGAGCAGCGGGCTCTGGCACTGCACGACCACAGCCTCGCACTCAGGGGAGAGGGCGCGGCACGCGTCGGCGATGGCGTTCGCCGCAGACTGGTGGCCGGAGCCGAACTCGGCGGAGAGGAGCAGAACGCGAACCGGCACGCAGGCCACCTCCACAACTACAGCTTCGTAATATTCGTCCTTCGCACCGCACAGTCCTGCGCTGAGGGCCATCGGCCGGGCGCAGGTCACTGCCAACTGCGCGGCGAAGGTGAATGGCAACAGGCCACACCGAGGCCACGAAGGGGGATCAGCACATTGGCAAGGAGACTCACGCGGTCTGAGGTTCCGGTTGAGCAGACCTGGCGGCTGACCGACCTGTTCGCGACCCAGGCGGACTGGGAGCAGGAGCTGGAAGCGATCGGGGAGGCCGTGCAGACCGTCGCCCAGTACAGGGGCACGCTGGCTGAGGGGGCCGGTTCGCTGCTGGCCTGTCTGACCGCGTACGAGCAGTTGCGCGGCCGCATGGTGCGGGCGAGCACCTACGCCAGCCTCCGCTTTTCCGCGGATGGCTCCGACCCGGAGAACCAGGCGGCCTTGGCCCGGTCCCAGGCGGCACTGGCGCAGGCGGGTGCGGCGCTGGCGTTCCTCGAGTCCGAGATCCTGGCCCTGCCGGAGGGCACGGTGGAGCGGTACCTGGCCGACGAGCCCGGCCTGGCGCCCTTCCGCCGCTGGCTGGAGCAGGTTCTCGCCCGGCGGCCGCACGCCCTGCACCCCGAGACCGAGGCGGCCCTGGCGGCCCTCGGCGAGGTGACGGGCGCGCCCTACCTGATTTACAACAGGGCCACGGCCGGGGACATGACCTTCGATCCCATTGAGGTAGACGGCCGTCAGGAGCCGGTATCCTTCTCCACGTACGAGGAGCGCCTGGAGCGCGACGCGGACGTCGCCGTGCGGCGGGCCGCGTTCCGCAGCTTTTCGGCGGGGCTGCGGAAGTACGAGAACACATTCGCCGCCACCTTCGCCACGGAGGTGAAGAAGAACGTCGTCCTCGCACGGCTGCGGGGCTACGAGTCTGCCACCCACATGCTGCTGCAGCCCCAGGAGGTTACCGTCGACGTCTACAACAACATCCTGGATGTGATCCAGGCCGAGGTGGCGCCGCACATGCGCCGCTATGCCCGGCTGCGCCGGCGGGTGCTCGGCCTCGACAGGCTGCTCTACTGCGATATCGAGGCGCCGCTGGACCCCGGGTACAACCCGCCGGTCACCTTCGCCGAGGCGTCGCAGATCATCCTCGACGGCCTGGCCGTGCTGGGGCCGGAGTACCTGGAGATCGTGCGCTCGGCCCTGACAGACCGCTGGGTGGACTGGGCAGACAACGTGGGCAAGTCCACCGGGGCATTCTGCTCGTCGCCCTACGGGGCGCACCCGTACATCCTCATCTCCTGGGCCGGCACGATGCGCAACGTGCTGGTGCTCGCGCATGAGCTGGGGCACGCCGGCCACCTCACCCTGGCCCAGCGGAACCAGCGGCTGCTGAACGCCCGCCCGTCGACGTTCTTCATCGAGGCGCCGTCCACGATGAACGAGCTGCTGGTGGGGCAGCACATCCTGGCCGGCACGAACGACCCGCGCATGAAGCGGTGGGTCATCATGCAGTTCCTCTCCACCTACCACCACAACTTCGTGCGTCACCTGCTTGAGGGCGAGCTGCAGCGGCGCATCTACGCCCTGGCCGAGCAGGGCACCCCGATCACGGCGGTGACGCTCTCCGAGACCAAGGGCGCGATCCTGAACGAGTTCTGGGGCGGCGAGGTGGAGATCGACGACGACGCGAAGCTGACCTGGATGCGCCAGCCGCACTACTACATGGGCCTCTACCCGTACACGTACTCCGCCGGGCTGACGGTCTCCACCGCAGTCGCCCAGGCGATCCGGGCTGAGGGGCAGCCGGCGGTGGACCGCTGGCTGGCTGTGCTGAAGGCCGGCGGTACTATGGGGCCGCTTCAGCTTGCCGAGGCGGCCGGCGTGAACCTGGCCACACCCGAGGCGGTGCGCTCGGCGGTGGCCTACGTGGGGTCGCTGGTGGACGAGTTGGAGAAGAGCTTCTAGACCGGGATCGCGGAAGGACCACCGCACGAGTTGCGGTGGTCTTCACCATTGACGGCTTGGAGAGTGGTCGTGCGTGCTTTTCAGGCCGCGTAGCCCATGTGGATGAGGCCCCGACCCCCTGCCTGGCCGGGCGCGGGAGCACCGTCATGCCTGATGCTGCGAGGGCGGCGGACCTGCCCGGGCTACACGGGCGGCCAGGATGCGGTTCACCCCAATGGGCGATTTTTACAAACTATATTGAAAATACCCAATATACGCGATAAACTGGCGTCGGGTCCGTACTGCCGCGAAACACGGGGGGGTAGTGCATGGGAGTGGTGAAGAGGGTCCTGTCCACCCTGATGGCAGGATCGATGCTGGTCTCCATGACCTCAGGGCTCGCACTGGCGAATGTGCAGGACGAACCGGGAGGCGAGGCGCCCCGCGCGCCCATCGCCGAACGGGCGTCCACAGAGAACGACTTGACGCTGGTGTCGGGTGCGGACACCGCCGGTTCGGGCGGACTGCGCCAGTACATGGTGGAGCTCGACGGGCCCAGCGGGGTGGAACTGCACCTCCAGGCCAGGGAGAGAGGTTTGCGCCAGCAGGACCTGGCACGGGCGGGCCGGGAAGGGCTGAACAGCATCGAGCGAGCCCAGGGTGATGTCCTCCGGGCCATTGGCTCTCTGAAGGCGCCCAGTCGTATCGAGGTCCTTTACCAGGTCAGGAACGTGCTTAACGGCATCGCTGTGCGCACCGACGAGGCCGGGGCCGAGATGATCCGCCAGATTCCCGGGGTCAAGTCCGTCTCGGTTATGGAACTGCATGAGCGCAGCCACACCAACTCCGTGCCGGTCATCGGCGGGCCCGAGGTGTGGGAGAGCCTGGGTGTCCTCGGCGAAGGTATCAAGATCGCCGTGATCGACTCGGGCATCGACTACCTTCACACCAACTTCGGCGGCCCGGGCACGCCCGAGGCCTACGCCCTGCCGACCACGGAACTGAACCAGTACTTCCCCAACGTCAAGGTGGCCGGTGGCTGGGACTTCGCCGGTGACGCGTACAATGGTTCCAACGTCCCCCGGCCCGACCCGAACCCGCTGGATTGCCGCTATGAACTGGGCGGCGGCCACGGTACCCATGTGGCCGGCAGCATCGCCGGCTACGGCGTGAACGCGGACGGGACAACCTACCGGGGGCCGTACGACCGGAACATCCCGCTGGAGTCCATGCGCATCGGCCCCGGCGTCGCGCCGCTGGCCGAACTGTACGCCCTGCGGGTCTTCGGCTGCACGGGCAGCACCGGCCTGACGGTCCAGGCGCTCGACTGGGTGGTTGACCCCAACGGCGACGGCGACTACTCTGACCGGATGGACGTGGCGAACCTCTCCCTGGGGTCCGCCTTCGGCGGTCCTGATGATCCCTCTTCGCGCGCAGCCAACAACGCCGCCCTGGCGGGCGTGCTGCTGGCCATCTCGGCCGGCAACTCCGGCGACGTCTACTACATCAGCGGCAGCCCGGGCAGCGCCACCCGCGTCGTGACCGTGGCGGCCCAGGTGGACGCGCTGGATGTGGTGGACGGCTTCCGTATCGACGAACCCGCGGCCATCGCCGGCATCTACGGCGGCTCGGTGGGCCAGAGCTTCGACTGGGCGGCCATGACCGAGCCCGTGACGGCGCCGGTAACATATGACCCGGATAACCCCGGCGGCTGCGACTCGTGGTCTGAGGGCGCACTGTCGGGCAAGATCGTCCTCGTCGACTGGGTGCCCGCGGGCCATGAGACCTTCCCCTGCGGCTCCGCTGCCCGGGCCAACAACGCGGCCGAAGCCGGCGCAGTCGGCATCATCATGGCGGAGAACGGGCCCTTCCTGACGACGGCGATTGCCGGCAACGCCGCCATCCCCAGCATCCTCACCACGAGCACGGCCGGCGAGGCGATCAAGTCCGAGCTGGAGAGCGGCGTGGTCGCAACCCTGAGCAACGAATGGCTCAGCACCGGCAAGATCTACGCGCCGGAGCGGCAGGACACGCTGGCCTCCTTCAGCTCCCGCGGGCCGACCAAGGGCAACGCCCTGAAGCCGGACATCGCCGCACCCGGTTACTCGATTTTCTCGGCGCAGTCAGGCTCCGGGACGCAGGGCGTCTCCCTCAACGGCACCTCCATGGCGGCGCCGCACATGGCGGGTGTGCTGGCCCTGCTCCGTGAGAAGAACCCCTCCTGGTCGGTGGAGGAGATCAAGGCCCTGGCCATGAACACCGCCGGTCATGACATCTACGCGGATCTCGGGCCGGGCGGCGACCGTTACGGTCAGTCCCGGGTGGGCGCCGGTCGGGTGGATGCCGCTGCGGCAATCGCGCAGAAGGTCGTCGCCTACAGCGCGGACGACCCCGGTGCCGTGAGCGTCTCGTTCGGCGCGGTGGAAGCGGTGGGCACCGCCACCTTCGAGCGCACGGTCAGGGTGGTCAATCACGGCGACCGCACGGTCACCTACCGGCCCAGCGTTGACATGTTCGTCGAGATCCCCGGGCTGGAGTACAGCTTCCCTGACGGGAACGTCACCGTGCCGGCCGGAGGCTCCGCCACCTTCCGGGTGCGGCTGACGGCCGACGCCTCCCAGATGCGGGCCACCCACGACCCGACGGTCAGCGAGGCCCAGGCCGGCTACCTGCGCCAGTGGATCCCGGAGCACAGCGGCGTGATCCTGCTCACTCCGGTCAATGACGCCCCCGGCGCCAGGGCGACCCTGCGGGTTCCCGTGTACGCCACGGCCCGGCCTGCGGCAGACGTGAGCGTCGTCGAGAAGAGCCTCACCCTGGAGGGTGAGACCGGGGAGGCCGCCTTGACCCTGACCGGCACGGGCCTCGCCACCGGCGGCTTCTCTCGCTACGACTACAACGCCTTCGTTACGCCCTTCGAACTGCAGCACGTCGGCACGGTGAAAAACCTCGACAAGGCCGCAGGCATCGGGCCCAGCGCCATGACCGCAGTGCTCCAGTACGCCGGTGTGACCACCAACGGGCCGGCGGTTGCCGCCACGGGCGGGTCCCTGGACGCCGCCAGGGTCTACTTCGGCATCGCCGCCCACGCCGACTGGTCCACTCCCGCCAACGAGGTCACGTACAGGATTCAGGTGCGGCCTCAGGGGAGCAGTGACACCTACAACATCACCAACAGCCGGTACTCTGTGTCGTCGGGCGGCTCCACCACCTACTATGACGTGATGCGCGCGTGCGTCCAGCGCGTGGGTGCTACCACCTCCTCGTGCTACCTCAACACCAACGGCATCGAGCCCCAGCAGCAGTCGGGCGTGTTCAACAACAACGTGATGATCCTCCCGGTGCCGGTCAACCTCGTGGGCCTCAGCAGCGCCGGTACCCGCTTCGAGTGGCGGGTGCAGGCCGTTCACAACCGGTTCGGGCAGATCGATGAGACGCCCTGGTACACGTACGACTTTGCGAACCCCGGCCTCGACTTCGCGGGCGGCGACCCCCGTCAGCCCACGTACCTGGCGGAGCCCGGCGCGACCCTGCCGGTCGTCTACAACAGGGCCGCCTACGCGGCCAACGGCGCCAAGGGCATCCTGCTGCTGCACAACTTCAACGCCAGCGGCAACCGGGCCCAGGTGGTGGGCATCAACGCTGCGCCTGCCGACAACGGTTTCGTGGACCCGCCGCTGCGCAAGACCTACGGCGATGAGCCCTTCACCGTCACCGCCCTGAGCGAGCAGGCCGTCATCGGTTCCCTCACCCAGGGCGTCTGCGAGGTCGGCCCGACCGAGAAAGGCACCGCCACCGTGACGATCCTGACCGCGGGTGACTGCCGGCTCCGCGCCCAGTTCACCGGTGACCAGGGCTCGGCGCCCTCCTTCGCAGATCTGGTCATCCCGGTTCAGAAGGCCGAGCTCATCGTTGCGCCCAACCCCGTCACCCGCCTGCTCGGACGGGAGAACCCGGAGCTCACCGGCACGGTGACCGGCTTCGTGGCCGGCGATGAGGAGCGGGTCCGGGTCCGCTACGCCACGGCCGCCACCGCAGGCTCGCCTGCGGGCAGCTATCGGATCACGGTCCACTTCGACGACCCCGACGGGCGACTGCCCAACTACAGTGTCACCATCCATGACGCCTTCGTCACCGTGGTGGACGAGCTGGCCGAAGCGGTGTTCGACGCCGACTTCGACACGGTGCAGTCGGCGGACGGGTTCACTATCAAGTTCCGGTGGCTGGTGGACGACGCCCCGACCGAGAACCCGTCTGCGCTGGTCCGCATTCTGAACGCCGAGAGCGGCGCCCTCATCACCTCGTTCGTGATGAACGGCGGCGGCCTCACGTACGATGACGGCTCGTACCTGGTCGAGTTCGACCCGCAGCGGTACGGGCTCGGCCCGGGCGACCGGGTGACCATCCAGGTCTACGTGAACCGCAAGCTTCGGAATCAGATCACCATCACGCTGGAGTAGGGGGTGACGGGAAGATGATGAGGAAGTGGCACCTGTGGCTGGCGACGGGCGTGACGGTGGCGGTGTTCGGCGGCGCCGGTGCGACGCTGGCGCTGTTCACGGACCAGGCCGGGCCGGAATCCCGGGAGTTCGTGGCCGGTACGCTGCGGCTTGACGGCAGGCGGGCCGGAGGCGACACGGTGGAGGGGCCGATGTTCTACGTGGGCGGAGAGCAGGGGCTGCTGCCCACCGGGGAATGGGCACCGGGCGACTCGGTGAAGCGCTGGTTTGAGATTCAGAACACGGGGAGCCTCGCGGCCCGCATGACGCGGATCAAGGCGACGATGCCCGAGGGCGCCGACACGGCCCTCGCCAGTCAGCTCTACGTGCGGGTGAGCGACGAGTTTGGCGAGAACGTGGCCGCAGGCAGGCTGATCGATTTCCTCGCTGCAAACGGCAAGCCTTTCCAGGGCACACCGATCGAACTGGATCCTGGCGACATCCTCACCCTCACATTCGAGGTGAGCCTGCCGCTTGGCACCGCCAACGAGTTCCAGGGGCTGAGCGCCACCGCAGTCACGTTCTCGGTGAGCGCCGAACAGGTGAAGAACAACCCGTAGCCCTCCTGAGACAAGGCGAATCCCCGGGGCCGCCTGAAGGCGGTTCCCGGGGGTTTCGGCCTGGGGCGGCTTGACACGCCCGGAGGGGCGTGCTATCTTAGCGGCGCCGGAGGGTGCGACCATGCCCCTCTGTGTTGGTATGTTCAGCAAGACCACCGTCCTTGCGGTGGTCCTTCTCTATGCGCAGCGTGTGTCGGACAGGGCGGCCACGGGCGAGACAGATGACGGAAGAGGGAGAGGACGCACTTGCGCCACGAGGTTCGCCGCGATCTGATTCACCTGGCCTGGCCGACGGCGCTTGAACAGCTGCTCGGCCTGGCTACACAGATGGTCGACATGGCCTTCGTGGGGCACATCGGCGCATATGCAGTGGCCGCGGTGGGTGTTGTCTCACAGCCGCTCTGGCTCACGTTCGGACTTGCAGGTGCGCTGGGCGCCGGCGTTATCGCGCTCATCGCCCGCCTCACCGGCGCGGGGGAGGAGGAGGAGGTCGGCCGGGCGGTCAGCACCGCCTCGTGGCTCGCCCTCGCCCTTGCCCTGCTGCTGAGCGCTGGGATCTACGCCGGCGCCTCGGCGATCGTCACCTTCATGGGCGCACCGCCCGATGTACACCCGTATGCCGTCATGTACCTGAAGATCCTGGTTCCCGGGCTCCTCGGGCAGTACTGGTCTACCGCCATGTCGGCCGCTCTCCGCGCCGTGGGTGAGACCCGCATCCCCATGCTCCTCTCCCTGATCGTCAACCTGACCAACGCGCTCCTTGACTGGCTGCTCATCTTCGGCCATCTCGGATTCCCGGCCATGGGCGTGGCCGGCGCCGCGCTGGCCACCACCGTCGCCCGCCTGATCGGCACCGCGGGACTCGTGGCGGTGCTGGCTCTCCGGCAGGGCCCGGTGGCGCTGCGGTGGTCCACCGTCCGGCAGTTCGTGCCCCGCCTGGCCGGGCGCATCCTGGGGGTGGCCGGCCCCTCCGCGGTGGAGCGCACGGCGGCCTCGCTCTCGCTGGTCGTCTACGGCATCCTCATCAACCGGCTCGGAACCGTGGCCATTGCCACCCAGCAGATCACTTATGTCAGCGAGGACCTGATCTGGTTGGTCGCCTTCGGCATGGGCACCAGCTGCGCCACCCTGGTGGGTCAGTCGCTGGGTGCAGGCGAGCCCGAACGGGCGCGCCTTGCCATCCTGGAGGGACTGCGGCTGGGCGGTTTCTTCACCCTCGCCGTGGCCGCCAGCTTCATGCTGATCCCAGGCGTCTACATGCGGTTCTTCACAGACGAGGCGCCGGTGATCGCCCTGGGCATCGTGGCCCTGCGCGTGGCCGCCGTGGCAGACATCCCCATGGGTCTGGCGCTGGTTCTCAACGGCGCGCTTCAGGGTGCGGGCGACGCCCGCGTGCCGGCGCTGATTACCCTCCTCTGCAGTTGGGGCGTGCGCCTCAGCCTCGCGTACCTGATGATCGACTTCTTCGGTTGGGGCCTGCTCGGGGCCTGGATTGCCGCCGGCATAGACTGGGTCGTGCGGCTGTCGCTGCTGTGGGTGCGGTTCAGCAGAGGGCGCTGGCAGGAGCTGGCGGTGTGAGCGGCCCTCGGGCCGACCGCGGCCCTCGGGCCATCGCCTTAGTGCCACCTGGCCAATGTGGACACGTGTCCTGGCCGAAGGGGCCGATTTTGGAAAGGCGCTGGAGAACGGTTATCGCATGCGTTACAATCTGTATGGGAACATGTGAATGCGAGAACTTGGGAGGCGGGGAGGTGACGGCGGGGTGAGACGGGTGGAAGGCCTGGTGTGGGGCCTGGTGGGGCTGGGCGTCTGCCTGGCGCTCTGGCACCTGGTGGCCCTGCAGTACCCGCCCTGGGCGGTTCCGACCCCGCTCGAGGTTGCGGCCGAACTCGTGCGCCTCGCCCGGGAGGGGGCGCTGTTCACCGCAGTGGCCATCACCACCGGCCGCACGCTGGCCGGCTTCGGGATCGCCGTCCTGCTCGGCGGGATCGCCGGGCTGGTGGCAGGTCTGCTCCCGCCGCTGCGGCAGGCGCTGGCGCCCGTGGTCACGGCGATCCAGGGCGTGCCCCCGGTGGCGCTGATCATCGTTGCCCTGCTCTGGTTCGATGCCAACAGCTCGGCGCCAGTCTTCACCATCGCCCTCGCGGTGCTGCCGATCATCTTCGCCGCTGCACTGGAAGGCACCCGTGCCGTCGACCGCGGCCTCATTGAGATGGCTGCGATCTTCCGGGCCCCCCGGCGCCTGATGGTCACCGAGATCTACCTGCCCCACCTGCTCTCCTACCTGTTTCCGGCGCTGGTCTCCGGCCTCGGCCTGGCCTGGAAGGTGGCCCTGCTGGCCGAGCTGATGGCCGGCAGCCGGATGGGGATGGGCGCAGGGCTGGGCGCCGCCCGGGTTAACCTGAACGTCGCCGGCGTGTTCGCCTGGATTGCGGTGGTCGTGCTGCTCCTGCTGGCGATGGAGAACCTAGTGCTCCGGCCGCTCAGGCGGCGCTTGGAGCCCTGGCGCCGGAGCCAGGAAGGGGGTGGCCGCTGATGCTGACCATGACCGGAGTCGGGCACGACTACGGCAGCGTCCGTGCCCTGGTGGGAGTGGATCTTCAGCTTGAGCCGGGCCGGATCATCGCCATCGTCGGCCAGTCCGGCTGCGGCAAGACCACCCTGTTGCACATTGCGGCCGGACTGCTCGCCCCGACGCGGGGGCGGGTGGAGAACCGCTTCCGTCGCCCGGCCTACGTCTTCCAGGAGCCGCGCCTTCTGCCGTGGCGGACGGCCTGGCAGAACATCGCCTTCGGCCTGAAGGCGCAGGGGGCGCCGCCGGCCACGCAGCGCCGGGTGGCGGAGACGCTCATCGAGCGGCTGGGCCTCGCCGGCGCGGCGGACAAGTTCCCCCACGAACTGAGCGGAGGAATGCGCCAGCGAGTCGCGCTGGGCCGGGCGCTGGCCATCGATCCCGACCTGCTCCTGCTGGACGAGCCCTTCGGGGCACTCGACCCGGGCCTGCGTTCCGGCATGCAGCGGCTGCTGCTGGACCTGTTGGCCGAGCGCCGGCTGGCCGCCCTTTTCGTCACCCACGACCTCGCGGAGGCTGTGCGGATGGGCGATGAGCTGATCGCACTCTCGCCGGCGCCGGGCCGGGTCATCGCCCGGGTGGTGCTGGGCCGGACGCCCGCCACAGATGCCGATGTCTACGTTCACCAGACCGTTGCCGCCATCTGGCCGCAAATTTCTGCAGCTTACCCTGACTAGGAGGAATCACCATGCGTCGCCACGTATCCATCGTCGCCAGGCTCATCGCCTGCCTGCTCGCCGTTGGCCTCCTGTTCGGCTGCGCCCGGCAGAACGGGTCGACTCAGCAGGAGCCGTCCCCTGCCGCCCAGCAGGGCACAGCGGAGACCGGCGCCCCGGAGACGGGCGGTGAGGCCGCCGAACCTGTGGAACCCCTGAAGTCGCTCCAGATGCAGGCCCCCTCTGCGCCGCCGTCGATTCTGCTGGCCCACCTGGCCACGCAGGAGCGGCTGACGAGCCTCGTGCCCGAGGTCAACTTCCAGGCTTTCTCCACGCTGGACCAGCTGCGGGCTGACATGGTGAAGGGCCAGGTCCAGGTCGCCGCGGTGCCCACGTACGTCGCCGCCAACCTGTACAACAAGGGCCTGCCGGTACAGCTGCTCAACGTGACCGTCTGGGGGCACCTCTCGGTGCTGACGGCCAACCCGGACATCAACGGGTGGGAGGACCTGAGGGGCAAGACGGTCTACATCCCCTTCAAGGGCGACTCGCCGGACCTGATCTTTCAGATCGTCGCACGGGAAGCCGGCCTCGCGGCGGACGACATGAACCTCACTTACGTCTCCGCCGCTCCCGAGGCGCTGCAGATGCTGATGGCCGGCAAGGCCGACGCAGCGGTGCTGCCCGAGCCCGTAGCCAGCGCGGCCATCATCCAGGGCAAGCAGAACAACATTCCCGTGCGCGAGCTCTTCGAGCTGCGTCAGGAGTGGGGGCGTGTGACGGGCCGTGATCCGGTGATCCCGCAGATCGGCACCATCGCCGTGACCGACCTGATCGAGCAGCACCCCGAGGTGATCGACGCCATCCAGGAGGGCCTACCGGAGTCGGTGGAGTGGATCAAGGCCAACCCCGCGGAGGCTGCGGCCCTGGGCGAGCCCTACCTGAACGGCCTCAAGGTCCCCGTCATCGAAAGCTCCCTCGGCCGCACGCCCTTCGAGTTCGTGCCGGCGACCGAGGCCCGGGAGGAGATCGAGTTTTTCTTCACCAAGCTGGCTGAACTCTCGCCCGAGATCATCGGCGGGGGGCTGCCCGACGACGGCTTCTACTACACGGGCGACTAGCGTTCCGACTGGCATGCTGAGCCGGCTGCCGAAGGCCGTCGCCGAGCGGGCGGACAGCCCGGCCGGTCAGGGCGCTCATCCGAATCGCCCTGTGACATAGTCTTCCGTGCGCCTGTCGGACGGAGCGGAGAAGATCCGCTCCGTCCGATCCATTTCCACCAATCGGCCGTCCAGCATGAACGCCGTCCAGTCGGCCACGCGGGCCGCCTGCTGCATGCTGTGGGTCACCAGCACAATGGTGTACGCCCGCTTGAGGTCGGTCATCAGCTCTTCGATCTTGCCCGTGGCGATGGGGTCGAGGGCCGAGGTCGGCTCGTCCATCAACAGCACCTCGGGGTTGACGGCGAGGGCGCGTGCGATGCAGAGCCGCTGCTGCTGGCCACCGGAGAGGGCGAGGGCGGGCTTCCTGAGCCGGTCCTTCACCTCGTCCCACAGGGCGGCCCGCTTCAGGGATATCTCCACGATCTCGTCAAGGTTCCCCTCGTACCCGTTGATGCGGGGGCCGAACGCGACGTTCTCGTAGACGGTCTTTGGGAAGGGGTTCGGCTTCTGGAAGATCGCGCCGATGCGGTGCCGGATCGCCATCGGGTCGGCCCCCTCGCCGTACAGGTCCTCGCCCCGATAACGAACCTCGCCGGCCACACGGGTCCCGGGCAGCAGGTCGTTCATCCGGTTCAGGCAGCGCAGGAGGCTTGACTTGCCGCATCCTGAGGGGCCGATGACCGCCGTCACGGCCCGCTCGGGCATGTGCAGCGACACCTGGTGCAGAACCTGCTGTGCGCCGTAGTACAGGTCGAGGTTGCGCACAGCGAAGCCCTCGGAGAGCAGCACGGCCATCGTCACCACTCCGCTTTCTTCTGGTACTTGCTCCGCAGCCAGACGGCGGTACCGTTGAGCCCCAACAGGACCAGCAGCAGGACGAGGATGCCGGCGGCGGCGGTCTCCTGGAACGCCGGCTGCGGCATGGAGGCCCAGTGGTAGATCTGCACCGGCAGTACCGTGAAGCTGTCGAGGGGGCTGACAGGCAGTCGGGTGACGAAGACCCAGGCACCTACTGCGATGAGGGGGGCAGACTCGCCCAGGGCCCGGGAGAGGGCGAGGATGGAGCCGGTCATGATGCCGCCGAGGGCGGCGGGGAGGACGACCGTGAAGATCACCTGACCGCGGCTCGCACCAAGGGCGTACGCCGCGTGCGCCAGCGAGGGCGGCACCGCCCGCAGGGCCTCCCGGGCGTTGACGATCACCACCGGCAGCACCAGCAGGGACAGGGTGAGGGCAGCGGCCAGGACCGAGCGGCCCAGGGCCATCCCACGTACGAAGAACGCCAGTCCGAAAAGCCCGTAGACGATGGACGGGACGCCGGCGAGATTGGCGATGTTCAGCTGCAGGAGGCGGCTGAGTCGCCGACGCCACGGCGGACTTGCCGCGTCCGCGGCGTAGAACTCCAGGAATACCGCGGTCGCCACGCCGACGGGCAGCGCAAAGGCCGCGGCAAGGAGGATCACGTAGACCGAGCCCACCAGCGGGGCCAGAACGCCCGCCCGCTCCGCGAAGCGCGACCCGTAGGTGGTGAGGAAAGCCCAGTTGAGGCGCGGCAGGCCTGTCTGCAGCAGGTCCCAGAGCAGCACGGCCAGAACGGCGGCGGCAGCGGCTGCAGCGAGCAGGAAGACGGCGTGTGCGACCGAGTCCAGCCGGCGGCGCCGCCTGCGGCGGGCATCGTTCCGGCCCGACGAGGCGCATGCGGTGTTCACGTCTGACCACCGTCCCTGACACGGCGTCCAACTGCCCTGGCCAACAGGTTCATCGCCAGGGTGATGAGGAACAGGGCCATGCCAACGGCGTAGATGGACGAGTATGCGACCGAGCCCATCTCCAGGTCGCCCTGGGAGACCTGGGCGATAAAGCCGGTCACGGTCTGGATGGACTCCAGGGGGTTCAGCGTCAGCTTCGGCGTGGCGCCGGCGGCCATGGCCACGATCATCGTCTCGCCTACGGCCCGTGAGACGGCGAGGATCACGGCGGAGACCACACCCGAGAGGGCTGCGGGCAGGACGACTCGCAGCGCCACCTCCAGCCGGGTGGCGCCCAGTGCGAACGCCGCCTCCCGCAGCGACCGGGGTACCGCCAGCATGGCGTCCTCCGCCATGGAAGCCACCATGGGGAGGATCATGATGCCCACCGCGATGATCGCCGAGAGGGCGTTGAACACGTCGAGGTCGGGGATCGCACGCTTCAGCAGCGGCGTCACGGCGGTGAGGGCGAAGAAACCGTAGACCACCGTGGGCACGCCGGCCAGGATCTCCAGCACGGGCTTCAACACCCGGCGCACCCGGTCGGGGGCGTACTCGCTCAGGTAGATCGCGCAGGCCAGGCCCAGGGGCACCGCCACCAGCGCCGACCCCGCCGTGATGAGGAAGGTGCCCGAGAGCAGCGGCAGGATACCGTAGTGGGCCGGCTCGAAGGTGGGGGTCCACCGGGCGTCTGTGAGAAACTCGCGGATGGAGACCAGGGAGAAGAAGCGACTGGTCTCGGCGAGGAGGGATAGGACGATCCCCGCGGTCGTGACGACCGAAACCAGCCCTGCGGCCAGAAGGAGAGCGGTTAGCAACCGCTCCCGTACCGCCTGCGGGGTGCGGCGCCTGCTCGCGGTCAGCGCTGTTTCCGCCGCCGGGCGCTCTTCCGCAGTTGTTACCGACATCATGTCACCTCCAAGAGTGTGGAGTGCAACGAAGCCGTTGCCGACTGCCTCCAGGAGGGAGAGAGCCCCCTGCCCCAGCTTCGGAACACCGCCCGTCACGAGCAGATCCGGGAAGCTTCACGCATGGATGACCCGCGAAGCGGGTGGCGCGGGCCCAGGTGATACAGACTTCCACTTCGCCGCTGGCTCAAGTGGAAATCTGTATCCGTTCGCGTCCGCTGCCCGGCTCGGTGCGGCTAGTTCAGCTTTGACAGGCCCTCCTGATACCGCTCGTCCGGCAGCGGCGTGTAGCCCACCTGTGCGGCCAGTTCGGGGGCGTTCTCCAGGTAGAAGGTGAGGAACGCCTTGACCTCGGGCCGGGCAAGCGACTGACGGGACGGGTAGATGAAGATCTCCCGGGCAAGGGGGTAGGTGCCGTCGGCGATGGTCTCGTCGCTGGGGGCTACGCAGCCCGCCCCGGCGTCGATGGCCAGTACCTTCAGCCGATCCCGGTTCTCCGCGTAGTAAGCGTATCCGAAGTAGCCGAGGGAGTTCCGGTTTCCCGCCACGCCCTGCACCAGTACGTTGTCATCCTCGGAGGCGGTGTAGTCTGCGCGGGAGGCCCTGGCCCTGCCGTTGACCACCTCCGTGAAGTACTCGAAGGTGCCGGATGCGGTGCCCGGGCCGTACAGCTTGATCTCCTCGTCCGGCCAGGAGGGGTCGACCTCGCTCCAGCGGGTCACGGTGGAGTCCGGGGCCCAGATCGTGTTCAACTGGGCGATGGAGATGCACGTGAGGAAGTCGTTGTCCTGGCTCACCACGACTGAGAGACCATCGTAGGCCACTGGCAGCTCGATGGGCTCCAGGCCGTTCTGCCGGGCCTCCGAAAGCTCGGCCTCCTTGATGGGACGGGAGGAGTCGGCGATGTCGACCTCGCCTTTCACAAACCTGGCCAGGCCCGCCGACGAGCCGGAGATGCCCACCGGGACCTCAACGTCCGGGTACAGCCTGCCGAACTCCTCGGCCACGGCGATCGAGATGGGGCCGACGGTGGAGGAGCCATCGATCGTGATCGTGCCTGAGAGCTGCGGCTGGCTGCCTGCGCCAGCGCCTGGCGTGACGCCATCGTTCACAGACTGCTGCCGGCCGGCGCAGGCCGTCAGCACGGCGAGGAGGGCCAGAGCTGTCCCTGACGTCATCAGAGTCTGCTTCATGGTCAATCCCCCTTTTCTCAGTGCTGCCATGGCGAAACCGCATGGTTCGTCTTGAATGTTAACGGCAGACTCTTAAGAACTCGTGTTGGATTCGTTAGCCACAGATTGAGGGATGGTTAAGGTTTGAGGTAACTCGTGCGCTACCCGGTGCCGACGCAGCTGCAGGACCGGCCGCTGTCAGCGGACTGCCCTCTCAGCCCCTCGAATGGGGGGCAAAGACTGTTCAACGCCCCACTCAACTAGCGCCCACCGGCGCCAGAAAGCATCGCCGAGTCCTCCATCCCGCCGCAACGGTTGCTGTATGAGCCACGGTGGCATGCGCGGCTCATACAGTCACCCTTCGTGCTTCGGCGACCTTGCAAGCCGCTGGCGCCTCCTCAAGCACGGCCACCGCATCTCTCAGGTACCCGAGGCACAGCGCGAGGAGGGCGCAGCGGCATCCGACGGTCTGCCCCCGACAACGATGAGGACCCCTCTCCCACCGGCGGGAGAGGGGCCTTGCCATACCGCACTTACGAGAGCCTGGCCTTCAGATGCTCGTACTCGTTACGGCTGACCGCACCCGAACAGAAGGCCTCTTCCAGCTCCGCACGGTTGCGGTACGGCGATTTGCTGCCGAGCCTGCCGGACAGGTCGTTCACCCGCGCCCGGACGACCAAGCTAACTCCCGGACGCCCTCACTCGGTAGGGAGGGGGCATCCATCCGGCCCGCACGTGCCTGCGGGTCGGCTACGCCCACCCGCCGGCGGGCTCCGTCGACGATGTGAAAAAACTTCCGAAAGCATAGTGACAGCCGTCACTCAAGTGTGCTAAAGCAAGAATATGAGCAGGTACAGACTGCTCCATGATATTATACCGGTGTCAAGGGCCCGGAACCAGGCGAGCAAAGCAGGAGGCGCCTGTCCGGGCCCTGTGCTTTTTGTGCACAGGGCCCGGGCAGGGCGGCGAGACGGCAGGCCACCTGCACGCCTTTCTTGACGGCAGGGTTTCGCAGATCGCGTGTGGGAGGGACGGAAGTTCTATGAGACGACAGTCCTGGCCACGGACCCTCTGTAACCTGGTTGTCTTCTGCTGTCTGTTAGGTCTCGGCATATGGGGCCCGGTTGAATCGGCCGCCGCCAGCGATGAGTTGATCGCATACGCGAACGCTCCCTATGGGGACATCTACAACTCCAACTGGCAAACATGGATGGGAGGACAGCCCTTCACCCCAACGAAGGATTACGTCGTGACGCAGGCTGTGCTTCCCCTCGCCTTTGCAGAAGGCGAGGATAGTGGCAGCGATCCCACTGCTGTCGCCTATGTGGAGATCAGAGCGGGTGAAAGCGAGACCGGGCAGTTGCTAGGCACCTCCGAGGATGTCTCCTTCACCAGCACCGAGATGACCCCCCGTACATTCGTCTTTCCGGCCGGTTCGCAGCCAGAGGTCCGTGCCGGAGGGACCTACTCCCTCGTTCTGCGTGTCAGAACGGATCGGCGGGTCAAGTACGCAACGGCCATGGGGACTGTCCTTAACATTCTGCCCCACTCCTGGGAGTTCAACGAAGTGTACTACTGGTATCCGTATGAGTACATGGCGTTCCAACTCCTGGGTAAGGGGTCCAACCAGTTTCCCACGATCACGAACAACGGCCTGACGCTGCTGGCGAACGGCACCGCCACGATCACCAGCGCCCACCTGCAGGCGGTGGACCCGGACGACCCGCCGGCCTCCACCCTGGAGTTCACCGTTATCGCCCCCCCAACACGCGGCGCACTCCTGGAGAATGGCATCTCCCTCACGGCGGGCGCCACCTTTACCCAGGCCGATATCGATGCTGGCCGAATCGAGTATGTTCACAGTGGGATTGGGTCCAGTGACAGGTTCACCTTCACCTTGACGGATGGGCAAGGCGGGGAGGTTGGGCCCGCCACCTTCGAGATTACCACCATCCCTGTCAACGATCCGCCCGACTTCACGCCCGGGCCCAACGTCACCGTCGCTGAGGATGCCGGCCTGGTAACCCGGCCTAACTGGGCGACGGATATCACCCCTGGGCCGAATGAGTCATACCAGACGGTCAGCTTCATCGTTACGGCTGACAACCCCGAGCTCTTTGCGGTGCAGCCAGCGGTTTCCACCGACGGCACCCTGACCTTCGAGCCGGCGCCAGATCGGAACGGCCAGACGACCGTGCGGGTTCAGGCTGTCGATGACGGCGGCACGGCGAACGGCGGCAGCGACCGCTCCGCCGTGAAGAGCTTCACCATCACGATCGTCGCGGTCAACGACCCCCCGGTTACGATCGACGACTGGGACTGGGGCACCGACGAGGACTCGGGTGAGGTTCAGATCATGGTCAACCCGCTCGTGAACGACCGGCCCGGCCCCGCCACCGCCACAGACGAGTCCGGCCAGACGCTCGAACTCACCGGTGTGACGAACGGCACCGGCGGCACCGTCCGCTGGAATGGCAACCGGATCTACTTCACCCCGGCGCCGAACTTCTACGGCACCGCCACGTTCCGCTACACGGTGAGGGACTCCGAAGGGGCCACCGCAACGGGAACGATCCACGTTCCGGTCTCCCCGGTCGCGGATCCCCCCGTCGTGAGTGGCGCTCGCGACGTCGACGAGGATGGGCAGCTCACGCTGACCGTTGAGCGCAACGCCGTCGACGGCGGAGAGGTGACGCACTTCTGCTTCGACGGGATCGAGCACGGCAAGCTTTACCGCGCTGACAGCCAGACGGAGATTACGGACGGCTACCTCGCCGTTTCTCAGGCCTCCACGGTCATCTTCAGGCCGGATCCGGACTTCGTCGGCGTCGCCTCCTTCCGGGTCCGCGCCGCCACCAGCGCCGATGGGAAGGGCCTCTCTGAGCAGACCCCCGTTCAGATCAACGTAAGGCCGGTCAACGACCCCCCAGTGGCGGTCGATGACACCCTGGGCAGCATCGCGGAGGATTCCGGCCCGCGGACGATCCCCTTCGCCGCCCTGCTCGGGAACGACAGCCCCGGACCGGCGGACGAGGGCGGCCAGACCCTGACCATCACCGGTGTCGGCTCACCCGTCGGCGGCACGGTGGCCATCGCAGGTACCGACGTGGTCTTCACACCGCACCCGGACTTCACCGGTACGGCCAGTTTCACCTATACGGTGACCGACGACGGCACGACGGACGGCGTCCCCGACCCCAGGCCGGCCACGGCCACCGTCGCCTTCACCGTCACGCCGGTCAACGATGCCCCCATCGGCGTCGACGACGTGCTGAGCCCTGTCGCCGAGGACTCGGACCCCGTCGTGATCCCCTTCGCGACCCTGCTTGAGAACGACCGTCCGGGGCCGGCCACGGCGCTGGACGAGGTGAACCAGACGCTGACCATCACCCATGTCAGCAGTCCGGTCGGCGGCACGGTCGAGATCGTCGGCACCGACGTGATCTTCACGCTGGCGCCCAAGTTCAACGGCACGGCCAGCTTCACCTACACCCTGGCCGATGACGGCACGCCCGCGGAGACGGCTCAGGCCAGCGTCAGCTTCTTCGTCGAAAACGTGGCCGAGCAGCCCATCGCCACCGGCACGACCACGGCGGAGGACACGCGCTCCACCGACGGCCTTGTGATCACGCCGGACCCGACTGACGTCGGCAGCGTCACCCACTTCGTGATTGCGCACATCACGGGCGGGACGCTCTACAAGAACGACGGCGTGACGCAGATCCACGAGGACGACCGCATCACGGCGGCCGAGGGCGCAGCGGGCCTCAGGTTCATGCCGCTGCCCGACCGGAACAGCCCGGCCGGCGACAGCTTCGGCTTCACCATCCACGCCGCCCTGGATGTGGCTGGCACCGGCATGAGCCCCGGCACGAACGTGGCGATTGCCGTCACCGAGGTGAACGACGCCCCCACCGGCCCGGCGGTGTTCAACGGGTACGATTATCCTGAGGACTTCTCGGGAACCTTCACCCGCAGCCTCTTGCTGGACGTGCCCGGCATCAGCCCGGGTCCGGCGAACGAAGGCGGTCAGACCCTCTCGATCACCGCGATCGAAGAGGCCGTTGGCGGGTCCGCCGCGGTCACTCCTGACGGGATCAGCTTCACTGCGACGCCGGACTACTACGGCCCGGCCAGTGTCCGCTACACGGTCACCGACAACGGCACCACCAACGGGGTACCTGACCCGAAGAGCATTTCGGTCACCCTGAACATCACGATCACCCCGGTACCCGATGCGCCGGTGATCACCGACGCCGTCACCCAGGAGGACACCTCGACCACCTCCGGCCTGGTGGTGACCCCGAACCCGGTCGATGGCCCGGAGATTACGCACTTCGAGGTGAAGGCGGTGAACGGCGGCCAGCTCTCCACCAAGGGCGGCACTCCGCTCGCAGTGGGCGATCTGATCACGGTCGCCCACGGCGCCGGGGGACTCACCTTCACTCCCGCGCCGGACGCCTACGGCGAGAGCTTCAGCGTGGCCCTGGCGGCATATGACGGCAGCAGCGGTGCGACCGGCCCGGAGACCACGGCCAGGATTACCGTGACCGAGGTGAACGACGACCCGGTCGCGGCGGACGACACCCTGCCCGCCATCGACGAGGACGCCGCCCCCGTTCCGATCCCGGCCGCCGCCCTGACGGCCAACGACCGGCCCGGGCCGGCGAACGAGGACGGCCAGCGCCTGACCGTCACCGGCGTCGGCGGGGCCACAGGCGGCGAGGTCACCCTGGACGAGGACGCACAGGTGATCACCTTCAGGCCCGCGCCCAACTTCCACGGCACCGCCTCCTTCACGTACACCGTCACCGATGACGGCACCACGAACGGCGCTGCCGACCCGAAGCGCGCTTCGGCGACGGTCACCTTCACCGTCAACCCGGTCGCCGATGAGCCCCAGATCACCCCGACGACGACCCGCGAGGATACCCAGTCGACCAGCGGCCTTGTGATCACCCGCAGCGCGGTCGACGGCACCGAGGTGACCCATTTCCAGATCACCGGCATCACGCTCGGCACCCTCTACCTGAACGACGGGGTGACGCCGGTCGCCGACGGCCAGTTCATCACCGCGGCCCAGGCGGGCGCCGGGCTCAGGTTCACCCCGGCGCCGAATGCGAACTCGGCGGCCGGGCACACCTTCACCTTCACGGCGAGGGGCGCCACAGATGCGAGCGGCGCCGGGCTGGGTGATCCCGCGACGGCGGAAATCTGGGTCGCCGAGGTGAACGACCCGCCCATCGCCATGGACGACACGCTCCCCGACCTGCCGGAGGACAGCGACTTCATATGGATCCCCATCAGCCAACTGATCGCCAACGACTCTGCGGGTCCGCACGAGGCGGGGCAGAGCCTGAGCGTGACGGCGGTAAGCAATCCGGTGGGCGGCACGGTCTCCATCGAGGGCTCGAGCGTGCGCTTCGTTCCAACGGCCGACTACCACGGACCGGCTTCCTTCGTGTATGCACTCATGGACAACGGCACCACGGACGGCGCACCTGACCCGCAGCGCGCCACGGCTACGGTCACCTTCACCATCACGGAGGTGAACGACCCGCCGGTCGCCGCCGATGACCACCTGGCGCCGCGGGATGAGGACACCGGCCCCTGGACCATTTCGCTTGCGGCGCTGCTGGCCAACGACTCGCCGGGCCCGGGGAACGAGGCCCACCAGTCCCTGACGGTCACGTCCGTCGGCGGCCCCCTCCGCGGCAGCGTGGCGATCGTGGGCACGGACGTGGTCTTCACGCCCGATCCGGACTTCAACGGGACGGCGAGCTTCCGCTACACCGTCACCGACGACGGCACGACCAACGGGGCGCCCGACCCGCAGGCCGCCGTGGCGGAGGTCTTCATCCCGGTCACCCCGGTCAACGACGCCCCTGTCGCCGCCGACCAGGCGGTGAGCGCGGTCGTGGGCCGCGCCTACACCGGGCAGGTCAGGGCGACGGACGTCGACGGCGATCCCCTCACCTACAGGGCCGTGGCCGGCCCGAGCAACGGCACCCTGACCCTGAACGACGACGGCTCCTTCGTCTACGTGGGCAGCAGCGCCGGCACGGACGCCTTCACCTTCACGGCGAACGACGGCACCGTGGACTCGGCGCCGGCGACGGTGACCATCACCGTCACCGCGGCGCCGCCCGCTCCCGCTCCCGCTCCTTCGCCCCGGCCCTTCCTGACGCTCTCGGCCCCCGTTGAGTTCACCCGGGAGAGCAGCATCGTCGTCTCCGGCTCCGCACTCCCGTTGGCCCGGGTCTCCGTCAACGGTGCGGCCGTGACGGCGGACCATGCGGGGCAGTGGTCTGCCACCGTCGCCCTCGCCGAGGGGCCCAACGTGATCACCGCCGCGACGGAGGGCATTACCCAGTCCGTCACCGTCACCCGTGACACCGTGCCCCCGCAGATCGACCTCACCGCCTCCGCCTCCATGACGGATGCGGAGACGGTCACCCTGACCGCCTCCAGCGAGCCCGGCGCCGTGGTCGAGATCGAGGGGCAGCGGGTCACCAGCCTGGTGGTGCCGCTGGCGATGGGGAGCAACCGCTTCACCGCCACGGCGACCGACCGGGCCGGCAACACCGCCACCGCTGCCGTCACCGTTGTCCGCGTCGCCGCGGCGCCGGAGAAGCAGCGGGTCGATGAGGGCCAGAGTGCGGAGGTCGGCACGCAGGACTTCCGGGTCACCCTTCCCGGAGAGGCCGTGACCGAGCCCCTGCTCCTGCAGATCGCCTCGCCGAGCCGCGACGAGGGGGCCGTGCTGCTGGCGGGGCGGGTCGCCCTGGTGGCCATGACCGGCGACTCGATCGCCGAGGCCGAAGCGACGGGCGCGGAGATCCACCTTCTGGCGGCGCCGGCGACCGTCACCTTCGTCTACGATCCGGCGAAGGTGCTGAACCCGGACGCGCTGCGGATCTACTACTTCGACCCGGTGCAGCAGGTCTGGGTCGAGGTGGGCGGCACGGTCGACCCGGCCCGAAACCAGATCAGCGTCCAGGTGGGCCACTTGACCACTTTCGCGGCGATGGAGCCCCTGAAGGAGGCGCCGGCGCTGGACGAAGTGATCCCGCAGGCAGGCGGGAGGGGCCTCACCGTCACGGGCACCTTCCGGCCCGGCGAGGAGGTGACCCTGGTCATCAACCGGGTGGCCCGGGGCACCGCGTCCGCCGATGAGAACGGCAGGTTCACCCTCACCGGGGTGCTGGCGCCCGGGCGCAACTTCGTCTATGTGAGGGCGTCTGGCATCCTGGCCTCCCGTGAGGTGGAAGTGCTCCGCCAGGCCCACGGCTACACCGACCTGGAGGCGCACTGGGCCGAGCAGTACGTCGGGCGGCTGGCCGAGATGGGCGCCGTCTCCCTCTACCCGGAGCCTTCCTTCCGGCCGGAGGAGCAGGTGACCCGCCTCGAGTTCGCCGTGATGATCGGCCGGATCCTGGGGCTCGTCCCGGTCGGGGAGAGACCGAGCTTCACGGATGTGGACACCATGCCGGAGTGGGCGCTGCCGGAGATCTCGGCCTCGGTCAACGCCGGGATCATCAGGGGTTACCTTGACGGTTCCTTCAGACCGGTTGCCCTGGTCTCCCGGGCCGAGATGGCGGTGATGCTGACCCGGGCGCTGGAGTATACCAACCTGCCGCTCACGCCGGGGGCCAGGCTCTTCACCGACCAGCCGGAGATCCCGGACTGGGCGCTGGAGCAGGTGCTGACGGCGGTCCAGTACGGCCTGATCACAGGCTACCCCGACGGGAGCTTCCAGGCCGCGAGCAACACCACCCGCGCCGAGGCAGCGACCATGCTGACCCGGCTGCTGGACGCCATCGCCGAGTAGCGCGGGCATCCTACCCGAGCGGCGAAGCCGGCCTCTGCCCACATCAGTTCGGCTCGGTTGCCATGCCCCGCACATGATCAGACCCCTCTCCCGCTGGCGCGCGGGAGAGGGGTCTCGTCGTATCAGACCTACGACAGCTGGGTCTTCAGGCGCTCGTAATCGTGCCGGCTGACCGCGCCGGACCGGAACGCCTCTTCCAGTTCCGCACGGTTGCGGTAGGGCGGCTTCTCAGCGGTGAGCTTGGCGGCCAGGCTGTTCACCCGCGCCCAGACGATCGCGCTGATCACGAGGTTGAGCACGATGGCGATGGCAATCAGCCAGGCCAACCAGTTCGGCCACGTAACACTGGTCACTCCTGATCCGTCCTTTCCGTCTCCGGCCGGATGGCCGGCTGGATATGCAATGATACCTGTCCAATTATTCGCTAACCTCCCCCCGCATCCCTCCCTGCTATTCAGGAGGTATGTCTTGCTGCGCTGTGCACAAAAATGTACAATAGGCCCTAGCACAATCTTGTGCACAACAGGGGGGTGATCGGCGCGTGCAACTCATCCGCATCGGCGACAAGGTGATCAACCCCGAGCGCATCTACAGGATGGTCGACCGCATGCTGGAGCTTCGGGCGCAGGGCCACTCGCAGCAGGAAGTGGCCGAGATTCTTGACGTTGACCGCACACTGATCTCCCGGCTGGAGTCGGTGGGCGAGATGCGCAAGGGCAAGAAGATCGCCCTGGTTGGGTTCCCCCTGAAGAACGGCCCCGAGCTGGTCCGGATGGCCACGGCGGAAGGGGTCGACTTCATCCTCCTGATGTCGGACAAGGAGCGGTTGGACTTCGCCCGCAGCCAGAACGGCATCGAGGTGCTCAACCAGGTGATGCGGTGGATCGCCCGGGCCCGGGCGTGCGACGCCGTCATCTTCATCGGCTCGGACGAGCGGCTGAAGATGGTTGAAGCGCTGGTCGGCCCTCATGTGATCGGGATTCAGATCGGGCGGTCGCCCATGTCTGAGGACGTGTACGTCGACCCGAACGAGGTCCGCAGCCTGATCCGCAGCCTGCAGGGCTAGGCGTGAGGAGGCAACATCTGTGAAGCGCATCGTGAGTGTGAGCCTGGGTTCGTCCAAGCGCAACTCCAAGGCAACCGTCACCATCCTCGGCGAGGAGGTGACGGTGGAGCGCGTCGGCACCGACGGTTCGATCGAGAAGGCGATCGCTCTCATCAAGGAGCTGGACGGCCAGGTGGACGCCTTCGGGATGGGCGGCATCGACCTCTACGTACACGCCGCCGGAAGGCGCTACGCCTTCCGGGACGCGCGGCGCATCGCGGCTGCGGCCACCCGCTCGCCGATGCTGGACGGCTCCGGGCTGAAGAACACCCTCGAGCGGCGTACGGTGCACTGGGTCGACCAGAACCTGATGCCGTTCAGGGGCAAGCGCGTGCTCATGACGGCCGCGGTCGACCGGTTCGGCATGGCCGAGGCCCTGGACAGCGTCGGCGCGGACATCGTCTTCGGCGACGTGATGTTCGGGCTGGGGATCCCGATTCCCATCCGGCGGTTCCGGACCCTCCATGTGGTGGCCCGCCTGCTGCTGCCCGTCATCACCCAGCTGCCCTTCACCTGGCTCTACCCCACGGGAGCCAAGCAGGAGAGCTACGAGCCCAGGTTCACCGAGTACTACCAGTGGGCGGACGTCATCGCCGGCGACTGGCTCTACATCCGGCGCTACGCCCCGGACCGGCTGCCGGGCAAGACCATCCTGACCAACACGGTGACCCCGGCGGACATCGAGTGGATGAGGCAGGCCGGGGTCGCCACCCTGGTGACCACCACGCCCAACCTGGGCGGGCGCTCGTTCGGCACCAACCTGATGGAGGCGCTGATCGTCGCCACGGCGGGGAAGGGCGCGGAGGAGATGAGTCCGGCCGACTACGAGGCCTGGCTGGACCGCATCGGCTTTGCCCCCCGCGTCGAGTACCTCTCGGCCGTCCGGTCCGGAAGCGCTGCCAGCGACTGACATCAAGCGAGAACTAGGAGGGTCTCCGTGCACCTGTTCACCGAATACGTAAACCCCCACCTCGGGCGGTTGCTGGAAGCCATTAACATGGATAAGCGCTTCGTCCGGGGTGAAGGATGCTACCTCTACGACGCCGACGGGCGCCGGTACCTGGACTTCGTGGCTGCTTACGGCGCCCTCCCCTTCGGTTTCAACCCGCCCGAGATCTGGGCGGCCCTCCACGAGGTGGAGGCGAGCATGGAGCCCTCCTTCGTCCAGCCCTCCGCCCTGCAGGCGGCGGGCGAACTCGCGGAGCGGCTGGTGAGCATCGCACCCGCAGGGCTCCGCTACGTCACCTTCGCCAACTCCGGCGCGGAGGCGGTCGAGGCGGCCATCAAGGCCGTGCGGGCCGCCACGGGGCGCATGGGCATCATCTCCTGCGAGAACTCCTTCCACGGCAAGACGCTGGGTGCGCTCTCCGCCACCAACCGCACGTCGTACCAGAAGGCCTTCGGCGCCCCGGTGCCGGGCTTCGTCCGGGTGCCCTACGGCGACCTGGAGGCCCTGGAGCGGCTGCTCACCGAGCGGGGGTCGGAGTTCGCCGCCTTCATCCTGGAGCCGATTCAGGGCGAGGGCGGCATCGTGGTGCCGCCGCCCGGCTACCTGCGGGCTGCCCGGGAGCTCTGCCGGCAGCATGGCGTCTTGTTCGTGCTGGACGAGATCCAGACCGGCCTGGGGCGGACTGGCACCCTCTTCGCCTGCGAGGACGAAGGGGTCGCCCCCGACGTGATGGTGGTGGCCAAGGCCCTGGGCGGCGGTCTCTTCCCCATCGGGGCGATGCTCTGCACGGAGGAGGTCTACACCGAGGAGTTCGCCAACAAGCATTCCTCGACATTCGCCGGCAACACCCTGGCCGCCCGGGTGGGCCTGCGCTCGCTGGAAATCCTCACCCGCGACGACCGGGCGCTGATCCGCCAGGTGGCGGAGAACGGCGCCTTCCTCAAGGCCGGCCTGGAGCGGCTGCAGGAGCGTTACCCCCACGTGCTCCGGCGGGTGCGGGGCAGGGGATACATGCTGGGCCTCGAGATCGGCGTTGACCGGACCACCTACGGCCGCACCTGCCTCCTCGGGGTGATGGCCGAGCAGGAGAACCTGACGCCGGTGCTTTCATCTTACCTCCTGAACGTCTGCGGGCTCCGCGTGGCGCCGACGCTCAACGGTTCTGCCGTCATCCGCATCGAGCCGCCGCTGATCGCCACCCGCGAACAGTGCCAGATGGCCATCGACGCCGTCGAGCGCATGCTGATCCCGCTGGCCGAGGGGAACACCGCCGAGCTGGTCTCCCACCTGCTGGGGATCGAGTCCCGGCCGCAGACGCTGCCGGCCCCCGTGCCGAGGCCCCTGCCCGAGCCCAGCGGCGACCCCGACGAGGGCCGCGTCGCCTTCCTGGTCCACCCTGTCGACCTGCGCAACTATCCCGAGATGGACGAGTCGTTCAAGGTCCTCAGCACGGCGGAGATCGCCGAGCTGGCCGACCGCTTCAACGACCTGCTTGAGCCCTTCGTGGCCGGGTCGGCCCACATCACCGCTGCCAACGGCCGCACGGTTTTCGTCGACTTCGTCGCGGTACCCCGCACCGCCGAGCAGTTGATGGCCATGCCCCACGCGCAGGCCATCGCCGAGGTGCGCGCTGCCCTCGAGATCGCCAAGGCGCGCGGCGCTCAGCTGGTGGGCCTCGGGGCGTACACCTCGGTGGTCACCCGCGGCGGGCTGCACCTGAAGAACCCGGGGGTGGCTCTGACCACCGGCAACTCCTACACCGTGGTCTCCGCTGTCGAGTCGATCTACCTGGCCGTGGAAAGGCTGGGAACCCGTCTGCCCGAGGCGACCATCGCCGTGGTCGGCGCCACCGGCGCCATCGGCCGGGCCACTGCGCTTCTCCTCTCCGAGGAGGTGGGCCGCCTGGTGCTCATCGGCAACCCCGCGCGGCCGGAGGCCAGCCGGAAGCGGCTGCTGAAGGTGGCGGGCGACGCTGTGGCCCACCTGGCGGACCTGGCCCGGGAGGGTCACCGCTTTGCCCCCGGCACCATCGGCGACCGGTTGCTGGCCCTGGGTCCGGTGCCGGACGCGACGGTGGGACCCGAGGTCTTCCAGTCGCTGGCGCTGGTGCTGGAGGAGGAGGGGGCGTTCCGCATCACCACGGACATCGACGCGGCCCTGCCCGAGGCCGACCTCGTGGTTACCGCCACCTCCACCGCAGAGGACCTGGTGACGCCGGCCAACCTCAAGTTCGGCGCCGCGGTCTGCGACATCTCCCGTCCGCCCAACGTGTCGCGGGCGGTGAAGGAGGCCCGCCCGGACGTGCTGGTGATCGACGGCGGGGTCGTGGAGGTACCCGGGCGTCCCGACTTGGGCTGGCACTTCGGCTTCGAGAAGGGTCTGGCCTACGCCTGCATGGCCGAGACGACGATGCTGGGCCTGATGCACCATTACGAGGACACCTCGCTGGGCACCGATCTGAACCTGCCGATGATCCGGCAGCTCCGGCAGTGGGCCGATGAACTCGGCTTCCGCCTCGCGCAGCTGCGCTCTTTTGACCGGCCGCTCTCCGAGGCGGAGTGGAACGACCTGATGGCCGCCCGCACCCGTGTGCTGAGCGCCGCGGGCGACGACTAGGCGCTGCCGATGGTTGATCTGGCGGGGGAAGACCCGCACGCCCCTGGGGGAGTCCCGACAGACTACAGTTGATAGTGCATTGGTATACATGTCAGAAACTCCTGCCGATCCGGCAGGAGTTTCTCGCGCGCTGGAGAACCCTCAATGTGGAAACGGTTCCACACAAGATACCTCAACGTTTTTCAACATGTACATTGTCTACTGTGGAAACGTTTCCTGAAGGAGACGAGCAATGGCGGCAACCATTCGTGACGTGGCGCGGCGCGCTGGCGTGGGCGTGGCGACCGTGTCGCGGGTGCTGAACGGAACCGGCTACGTGAAGGCCGAGACCCGGGAGCGGGTGCTCGAGGCCGCTGCCGAGCTGGGCTACGTGCCCAGCCAGCTGGCCCGGGGGCTGGTCCGCCACCTGAGCGACACGGTTGGCCTCGTCATCCCGGACATCACGAACCCGTTCTTCCCGCTCATCACGCGGGGGGTGGAGGACGCCGCCAGCGAGGCGGGCTACACCGTTTTCCTCTGCAACACCGACAACGACCCGGCCCTGGAGGCGCAGGACGTGCAGAAGCTCCGGGAGCGCCGGGTGGACGGGATCATCTTCGTGGGCACCACCGAGCGGCGGGAGTTGGTGGACCGGCTCCTGGCTGACGGCATTCCCGTGGTGGTCATGGACCGCCAGCTGGGGCATACCGACGTGGACACCGTCCTGGTCGACAACCGCTGGGGGGCTCTCGCCGCCTGCCGCCACCTGATCGAACTGGGTCACCGGCGCATCGCACACGCCGCCGGCCACCAGTCCACCCGCACCGGCCAGGACCGGCACGAGGGCTACCGGGACGCCCTGCAGGAGGCCGGCGTCGCCTACGACCCCGCAGCCGTGGCATGGGGTGACTTCACCTACGAGTCCGGCTACCGGGTCGGTCAGGTCCTCCTGGGGCGCTACCCCCGGCCGACCGCCATCTTCGCCGGCAACGACCTCATCGCCCTGGGGGTCATCCGGGCGGCGGAGGAGGCCGGGCTCTCGGTCCCTGAGGACCTCTCCGTCGTCGGCTTCGACGACATTCAGATGTCCGCCGTGGTGCGGCCGGGTCTCACCACGGTTCGCCAGCCGGCCCGGGAGATGGGCCGCCTGGCCATGGCGCTGTTGCTGGAACGGATCGGCGGGAAGGCGTCCGGACCCGGACGGCGCCACGTGTTCCAGCCCGAGCTCATCGTGCGCGGGACGACCCGAAGGAGGGAGCCGCTTGGATAGGCCTGTGTTGGTGGTTGGAAGCCTGAACCTCGACCTCGTGGTGACCCCGGCGAGAGCGCCGGCGGCCGGCGAGACCGTTTTTGCCCCCCGCCTCGATCAGTTCCCGGGCGGGAAGGGCGGAAACCAGGCCGTGGCCGCTGCACGGCTGAGCACCCCCGTGGTCATGGTCGGCAGGGTGGGGCCGGACGCCTTCGGCGACAGGCTGCTGGAGAGCCTCCGCGCCGACGGCATCGCGACTCATGCGGTCTCCCGCTCGGCGACGGCGGGGACGGGCACGGCGGTGATCACGGTGGATGCGACGGGGCAGAACCGCATTGTGGTCGTTCCCGGAGCCAATGCCGAGGTCACGCCGGAAGTGGTGGAGGCCCACGACGGGCTGATCGCATCCGCATCCGTACTCCTGCTGCAGCTGGAGGTGCCGATGGAAGCCTGCCAGCGGGCGGCGGAGCTGGCTGCGGCTGCGGGCGTGCCCGTAATCCTCGACCCGGCCCCGGCGCCGGCCGAGCCCCTGCCGCGGCGGCTGCGGGAGAGCACCTGGCTGGTCACGCCCAACGAGACCGAGGCGGCGACGCTCACCGGGGTTGCCGTCGAGGGGCGGCGCGGCGCAGAGGAGGCCGCACGGGCCCTGGCGGATCAGGGGTTCCGGCAGGTGCTGATCAAGCTGGGCGGAGAGGGCGCCTACCTCTACCGGGACGGCACCGGCGCCTGGTTTGACGCCTTCGCCGTGAAGGTTGTGGACACGACCGCGGCAGGCGACGCCTTCGCCGGCGGTCTGGCGGCGGCGCTGCACAGAGGCATGGCGCTGGAGGAGGCCGTGCGCTGGGGCATGGCGGCCGGGGCCCTGGCGGTGACCCGGGCCGGGGCGCAGCCGGCGATGGGAACGCTGGAAGAGCTGAAGGCCCTTCTGGAGACAGGGAGGCAGCAGGCATGAAGAAGACGACGCTCCTGAACCAGGCCCTTTCCGAGGTCGTGGCGGGCATGGGCCACACCGATCTCTTGGTCATCGGCGACTACGGGCTGCCGTGTCCCCCCGGGGTGCGGCGGATTGACCTGGCCCTGAAGCCCGGCATGCCTCCGTTCCTCGACGTGGTGGAGACCATCCTGACCGAGCTGCACATCGAGGCTGCCATCGTCGCGGAGGAGACGGCCGACCGCAACCCGCCGGTGGCCGAGGGGCTGAACCGGCTGCTGGCCGGCGTGCCCGTGGAGAAGGTCTCGCACGAGGAGCTGAAGCAGATCTCCCACCGGGCGGTGGCCCTGGTGCGGACCGGGGAGTGCAGCCCCTACGCCAACGTGATTCTCAGGGCGGGGGTGACGTTCTGATGCCGGCCGCTCCCGTGGTGCAGATGCGGGGGATCGACCGCAGCTTTCCCGGGGTGAAGGCGCTGAGCGGCGTCGACCTCGAGTTGCGGGCCGGCGAGGTGCACGCCCTGGTGGGTGAGAACGGCGCAGGCAAGTCGACCCTGATGAAGATTCTCGGCGGCCTCTACCGGCCCGAGGCGGGAGAGATCCTGATCGACGGCCAACCGGTCCGCATCGACTCGCCCGCGGCGGCCACGGCGCTGGGCATCGCCTTCATCCACCAGGAGCTGAATCAGGCGCTGCACCTCTCGGTGGCTGAGAACATCTTCCTGGGCCGTCCGCCCGTCACCGGACCCCTCCGCAGGGTGGACTGGCGGGCGATGCAGCGGGGCGCCGCCGCGGCGCTGGAGCGGCTGGGCGCGGAGATCGACCCGCGCACCACCCTCGGCAGCCTGGGCGTGGGCGCCCGGCAGATGGTCGAGATCGCCAGGGCCCTCTCGCTCGACGCCCGGGTGCTGATCATGGACGAGCCCACCGCGGCCCTCACCGAGGCGGAGGTGGAGCGGCTGTTCGCCGTGGTTCGTTCCCTCGCCGCCGAGGGCGTGGCCATCGTCTACATCTCCCACCGGCTGGAGGAGATCTTCAGCCTGTGCCAGCAGGTGACCGTGCTGCGCGACGGGCAGCGGGTCGGCTCCTGGCCTATCGACCAGGTGACGCCCGACGACCTGATCGCCCACATGGTCGGCCGCCAGCTTACCGAGCGCTTCCCGAAGGTCGATGTCTCGCCGGGAGACACGCTGCTCGAGGTGCGGGACCTGACCCTGCGGGGGTCGCCCCACGCCGTATCGTTCACCGTGCGCCGGGGCGAGATCGTGGGCCTGGCCGGGTTGATGGGCGCCGGCCGCACCGAGTTGATGCGGGCCGTCGCCGGCATCGACCGTCCGGCTGGCGGCACGGTGCTGCTGGAAGGGCAGCCCCTGCGCCTCGGCGATGCCGCTGCCGCGATTGCGCGGGGCCTGGTGCTGGTGCCCGAGGACCGACGCCGCCAGGGTCTGTTCACCGGCCGCCCGGTGCGCGAGAACCTGAGCCTGGGGCGGCTGCGCAGCCTCACCCGGGCGGGGTTGATCCAGGCAGGCGCCGAGCGGCAGCTGGCGGACGAGTACATCGCCGAACTGGGCATTCGCACGCCGCACCGGGAGCAGTCGGTGACGAACCTGAGCGGCGGGAACCAGCAGAAGGTCATCCTGGGGCGCTGGCTGGCCACCTCGCCGCGGCTGCTGATCCTCGACGAGCCGACCCGCGGCATCGACGTGGGAGCCAAGGCCGAGATCTACCGGCTGATGGGCCAGCTGGTGCAGCGGGGAATGGGGATCATCCTGGTCTCCTCGGAACTGCCCGAGGTGATGGGGCTGGCCGACCGCATCCTCGTCATGCACGAGGGGTGCGTGACCGCCGAGTTCAGCCGGGAGGAGTTCGACCAGGAGAAGATCATGCAGGCAGCCACGGGGAGGAAGCGCGATGCAGGCTAAAGTGCACATCAAGGACCGCGTGCGGCAGATGGGCCCCGGTCTGGCCGTCATCATCATGGGGCTTGCCCTGTCGCTGCTGAGCAGGGAGTTTCTGACCGTCTCCAACCTTCTCAACCTGCTCCGGCAGGTCTCCATCAACGCCATCATCGCCTGTGGCATGACGCTGGTCATCCTGACGGGCGGCATCGACCTCTCCGTCGGCTCCGTGCTGGCCCTCTCCAGCGCCGTGCTGGCGGGCCTGGCCGCCGGGGGCACCCCCTGGCCGCTGGCACTGCTGGCCGCCCTGGCCCTGGGTGCGGCGCTCGGCCTGTTCAACGGCGTGATCATCACCCGCGGCAAGATCGCTCCCTTCGTGGCCACCCTCGGCACGATGGCCATCGCCCGGGGCTTCACGCTGGTCTACACCGGCGGCCGCCCGGTCACCGGTCTGCCTTCCGCCCTGCGGTGGCTCGGCACCGGTTACGTGGGCCCGATTCCGGCCCCGATCATCATCATGGTGGCGGTCTTCGCCGTCGTCTACCTCGTGCTCGCCCACACTCCGGTCGGCCGCTTCATCTACGCCGTCGGCTCCAACGAAGAGGCGGCCCGGTTCGCCGGCATCCCCGTCGCCCGGGTCACTGCCCTCACCTACGTGATCACCGGGCTGGCGAGTGCCCTGGCCGGCGCCATCCTCACAGGCCGCCTGAACTCGGCGCAGCCCACCGCCGGCAGTGGGTTCGAGCTGGACGCGATCGCTGCGGTCGTCCTGGGCGGCACGAGTCTCGCCGGCGGTCAGGGCAGCGTGCTGGGCACGGCGATCGGCGCCCTCATCATCGGCATCCTCGACAACGGTCTCAACCTGCTCGGCGTCTCCTCGTTCTACCAACAGGTGGCACAGGGTGCGGTCATCTTGCTCGCCGTGCTGATGGATCGGCGCAAGTGATGGCCGGACCCCGCAAATAACGCAACGCACAGGAGGAAGGTCAGATGAAACGGCTCGCACGGTTCCTGGTTGCACTGCTCACGATCGGGGCGCTCGCCGCATGCTCGTCCGGCGGAGCCGGCTCCGGCACGACCCCGGCCCCCGCGTCCGGCTCCGGGTCTCAGGCCTCCAGCGGCTCCGAGCCCGCACCGGCTGCTGAGACCAAGACCATCGGTCTCGCTGTCTCCACCCTCAACAACCCGTTCTTCGTCGACCTGCGCGACGGTGCCCAGGCTGCGGCCGACGCCGCCGGCGTGAAGCTGATCGTTATGGATGCGCAGGATGATCCGGCCAAGCAGATCAGCCAGGTCGAGGACCTGATCACCCAGAAGGTCGATGCCCTGCTCATCAACCCGACTGACTCCGACGCCATCGTCACCGCTGTGGAGGCCGCCAACAAGGCCAGCATCCCGGTGATCACCGTCGACCGCGGCGCGAACGGCGGCAAGGTTGCGGCTCATGTGGCTTCCGACAACGTGCTGGGCGGCAAGATGGCAGGCGAGCTCATCGTCGAGCTGATCGGCGGCAAGGGCAAGGTGGCCGAGCTCGAGGGCATTCCTGGCGCCTCGGCCGCCCGTGATCGGGGCGAGGGCTTCCACCAGGCCGTTGACGGCGTCGCGGGCATCGAGGTCGTCGCCAGGCAGCCGGCCGACTTCGACCGGGCCAAGGGACTGACCGTCATGGAGAACATCCTGCAGGCGAACCCTGACATCGTGGCCGTCTTCGCGCACAACGACGAGATGGCCCTGGGCGCCCTCGAGGCCATCGAGGCCGCCGGCAAGTCCGAGCAGATCAAGGTGGTCGGCTTCGACGCCACCGACGACGCCGTCAAGGCTGTCCAGGAGGGCCGCATGGCCGCCACTGTCGCTCAGAAGCCGAAGGACATCGGCCGCCTGGGCGTGGAGACCGCCATCAAGGTCCTGAACGGCGAGAAGGTCGACGAGTACATCCCCGTCGAGCTGGAGCTCGTCAAGTAGAAGGCATCGGCTCGCAGTGCGGGAGGTCCCCTGGCAACGGGGGGCCTCCTTCGTTTCTCAGTGTGAGTCAGAACGAGACAGGGATCCTGCTCCATGAACAGGCACGGGAGTGCGCACGCTGCTCAACCCTGACCCATCGGAAACGGGCTCCAGGAAACATGGGGAGACTTTCCCTGTGATTTTCACGAGATGCAGGGAAACTGGAACCATATCGCGCCGCTGGGAGGGGCTTGAGGAGCCTCGCGCCAGGCGATCCAGTCCTCGAGAAGGCGTTTTCGACAGGATGCAGCAGCGTTCGACTCGGAGTTCGCCGAGGCAAAGTTGACATAACAGAAGCACGGGGAGCAGCTCCCTGTACTTCGTGAAAAATACGGGGAGGATTTCCCCGTACTTCCCCGGCTGGCAAGAGCCCAGCGAACCCGGCCGCAGACGAGCGGTTGCCAGGGTTCTGTCTACAGACTGAGGGAGGCCCCCTGGCCAGAGAGGGCCTCCTTTCGTACCGCCAGAGCGTTCAACTGTTCGTAACAATGCGATAAAACCCGCGTAACCGGGCCTCGTCATAATGAACAGGAGGAGGGTGATGAACATGCTGCGACGTGCCACTGCCGTGCTCCTGGCCCTGCTTCTGGCCGGCTGTGCCACCGGCGTGAACCCGGAGCCTGCCAGACCCGCACCCGCCGCGGCCGCCGGCGCGAACCGAGAACTGGCCAGCCCGGCCCGGCTGCTGCTGGCCCTGCCCGAGGGCCGCAGCGGCCGCCTGGCGCTGCGGCCCGTCGACCCAGTCACCCTGGCCGACCTGCCCGGGTTCACCCCGATTCTCTTCAACAACAGCTCCGTGCATGCGTTCACTCGGGACGGGCGGACGCTCGCGTTCATCCGCTGGTCCAGCAGTGAGCAGGGTGACGAGATCCACTTCGTCGACGTGGAGAATTGGGAAGAGGAGACCACCCTGGTGGGGGTCGCGGACGACTGGGCAGGTCACCTCTTCTTCAGCGACGACGGGTCCACGCTCTACTGGCTCGAGCCCACCTTGGTCACGGAGGACCACGGCATGCCGCGGGACTACGTGCTGCGCAAACACAGCCGGACGGGCCACGAGATGGGCGTGATCGCCAGGCTGCCGCGGGACTTCACGCCAGTTCAGGTCCAGCCGCTGGCCGACGGGCGGCGCCTGGCCATTCTCGGCCAGTCGGTCACAGATGGGAACATGGCCGAGGGCGACGCCCAGGTACTCCTCATCCGCCTGACAGACGGCGTGATCGAAGCAGAGATCCCGCTGCCGGGCGTGATCGCCGGGCAGTGGACGAACGAGGCCGGGGAGTACCATTACGTCCAGCCGGGCGTGGCCTGGGACGTGCCGCGGAGCCTGCTCTACGTGGTGGACGGGACCCCGGACCGGGTGACGGTGGTGGATCTGGCTGAGGGCCGGGTGGCGCGCCAGGCCGAGCTGCGCGCTGTATCCTGGCCGGAGCGGCTGGGCCTCGTGCGCATTGCCGCCGCCAAGGCGCTGCCCGGCACCTTCATCTCCGCCACTCTCAGTTCCGGGGGCGACCGGCTCTACGTGGCCGCCTCGCAGGAAGAGGTAGAGGGGCCCTTCGACCGCCCCGACGTCTGGCGTGGGGTGCCGCTGGGCCTGACGGTCATCGACACCGCTACCCTGCGGGAGGTGGGCCGCCTGGACCTGCCCGTCGCGGAGGTCGCTCTCACCCCCGACGGCAGGCAGCTGCTGCTCTGGGGCAGGAGCGTTGAGTGCCGGGGCAGTTGTACGCAGGAGGGGCACGGCATCTACCTGGTCGATGCGGCGACATTGAAGAAGATGGTCCATCTCCTGCCCGGGAACGACGCGACGCTCCTGGGGTTCTCGCCTGATGGGCGCTACGCCTATCTCGGGGAGGACACGGGAGAGGGCAACGTGTGGCACCTGGACCACCGGGTGCTCGACCTGGCGACCGGACGCCTGGGCGCAGTCCGCAAGATCCCCCAGGGGTATGGGTACTACGTGCGGTAGGGAGGTGAGGCCCATGCCGGCTCGCGTGCTGCTGGTGGACGACGAGCGCCCCTTCGTGATGGGGCTCAGCGCGAGCCTGCGCCAGGCTGGCTATGCGGTCAGCGCGGCCTATGACGGCGAGTCGGCGTGGGTCGCCTTCCGGGCGCAGGCGCCAGACCTGGTGCTGCTGGACATCATGCTGCCCGGCGTGGACGGGCTGGAGCTCTGCCGGCGCATCCGGGAGCACGGCGGTACCCCGGTGATCATGCTGACCGCCCGGGGCGAGGATGTCGACAAAATCGTCGGCCTGGAGCTCGGGGCCGACGACTACATCACCAAGCCCTTCAACGTGCGGGAGCTGCTGGCCCGGATGAAGGCCGTCCTGCGCCGCAGCGCCCCGGCTCCCGCCGCGGCGGAGCGACTCCGCTTCGGGGCGGTGGAGGTCGATCCGGCCCGGCAAGCCGTGACCCGCGCCGGCAGGCCGGTTCCCCTGGCGCCGAAGGAGTACGACCTCCTGGCTTTCCTCGCCCGGCACCCGAACCGGGTCTTCAGCCGGGACGAGCTGCTGCAGCGGGTCTGGGGCTACGACTTCCCCGGCGACGACCGCACGGTCGACGTGCACGTCCGCCGCCTCCGGGAGAAGCTGGAGGACGACCCCGGGCGGCCGGCGCTGATCCTCACCCGCTGGGGGAAGGGGTACTACCTGGCGGATCCGCCGGAGGGGAGGGGCGAACGTGGGTCGTAGCCTCAGCCGGCGGCTGCTGCTCTCCTACCTGCTCGTCACGCTGCTGGTGCTGGGCACCGTCGACGTGCTCGCCATCACCTATCTGGAGCGGACCGCCCTGGCGGAACGGCGGGACGCACTGGCCGAACAGGCCGCCGTCGTCGCCGGGGCCACCCGGCTCTATATGGTCAAGGGGCACGATTACCTGGAGTATATCGCTCAGGATATAGGCCGCCTGGCCGGCACCCGGGTGATCATCCTGGACTCCCGGGGCGTGGTGCTGCGCGACTCGTTCTACGACCCCTCGCTGCTGAACGCCAGCCTGGCGGCCCGGCCGGAGGTGGGAGCGGCGCTGGCGGGGGCCTACGCCACCCGCCTTGCGCGCGTGGAGGGCGCGGGTCGCACCCTCTACGCGGCGGCACCCATCCCCGACGACCGGGGGCGGGTGCTGGGCGCCGTGCTGGTGACGGCCAGCGCCGAGCCCGCGCTGGCCGAGCTGGCGCCCATCGGCCGGACGCTGCTCACCGTCAGCCTGGCGGCGTTGCTGGTGGCGGCAGGAGTCGGGTGGTGGCTGGCCAGGTCGCTGACCCGGCCGGTGGTTGCACTCACCGCAGCCGTTCGTGACGTCGAGGCCGGGAACCTCACCAGCCGTGTGGCGGTGGGCTCACAGGACGAGCTGGGTCGGCTGGCCGAGGCATTCAACCGCATGGCCGAGCGCCTCTCCCGGCTGGAGGCCAGCCGGCAGGCGTTCGTAGCCGATGCCGCCCACGAGCTGCGCACGCCGCTGGCCGGGCTGAAGGCCCTGGTGGAGCCGCTCCTCTCCGGCGCCGTGCCGCCCGGGCCGGAGCAGGAGGCGTTCCTGCGGGAGATCGGGCGCGAGGTGGACCGCATGGCCGAACTGGCCGCAGACCTGCTCACGCTCTCGGAGCTGGAGGCCGGCAGGCCGCTGTGGCCCGTGGAGACCGACATCGCCGAACTGCTGGACTCAGTGCGGGCGCGCCTCGAGCCGCTGGCTCAGGCGAGGGCGGTCTCCATCCGCATCGACTCACCTGCCGCCCTGCCGGCGATGGCGGAACCCCTCAAGCTGGGGCGGGCCTTCTACAACCTGGTCCACAACGCGATCGTCCACAGCCCCCCGGGCGAGAGCGTGACCCTCTCCGCCGCAAGACAGGGTGACAGGCTGGCCGTCACGGTGGCCGACCGGGGCCCGGGCATCCCCCCGGAGGAGCTCGGGCGGATCTTCGACCGCTTCTACCGCCGGGAGCCCTCCCGCAGCCGGGAGCGGGGCGGTGCGGGCCTCGGGCTCAGCATCGCCCGGCAGATCGTCGAGGCCCACGGCGGGCGCATTCTGGTGGAGAGCGTGGTCGGGGAGGGAACGCGCTTTGTGGTGGAGATTCCGCTGGAGTCCGGACCCGTTGCCCCAGCCTGCACGTGATGTGCCGCACCCGGAGCCGCAGAGCCTGCCTCGGCCCGTGATGCCCGCGGCGTTGCCGTCGCCCCGGGCAGTGCGCAGACCGCTGTCGCTCTGGGCGCTGCGGAGGTTGTCGCCCGCCGTGATGCTGCTGGCGCTGTTGGCGCTCTCGGCCCTGCTCGCCGGATGTGCCCGTGCGAGCCCGGCGGAGCCGGTGGTGAGCCCGGTGCCCTCACCGACCCTGGAGGAGGTGACCCTGTACTTCCCGCACCGCACCCGCGACGGGCTGGTTCGGGAGGTGCGGCAGGCGGAGCGGTGGGGTGAGCAGCCCGAGCGGTTCGCGCTGCGGCAGCTGTTGGCGGGCCCCCAGTCGCCGGAGGCCCGCCCTGTGTTCAGCAGTGAAACTCTCGAGGATGAGGCCGCCGTCGCCGCCAAGGTCATGGACGGGAAGCTGCTCCTGCTGCTGACCGAGGCCGCAGCCGACGCGCTGGCCGCGGGCGGGGACCTGCTGCCGGTTCACGCCCTGGTCGCCACCCTGGGCAGCTTTCCCCGGGTGGAGTCGGTGCAGATCCAGGTGGAGGGCCGGGAGGAACCGCTCACCATCGCGGGCACAGACCTCTCGCAGCCACTCATTCCCAGGTGGGACCTGGTCCTGGAGTGATCTCATGCCAGGCTTGTGCGCTGAAACCGCCCAGCGTGCTGCGGCGACAACGGCTCCGCAGCGGAAGGCTGCCAGGGCGATTGCCCAGCGGGTCACCCGGCGCAACGGTCCGTGGCCCGCCTCTCACGCCTTCACGCCCAGCACCTCGGCCGTGAGCGAGAGCCGCTCGGCCCCTTCGGGGGTCACCAGGAACGTGGACTCCAATCCCACCGCGCCTTCGCCGGGGAAGAAGAACTTGGGCTCCACGGCGATGACGTTCCCCGCCTCCAGCGGCGTGGTCTGGCGCGGGGCCAGGATGGGCCACTCGTCCAGCGCCAGCCCGACGCCGTGGCCGACGAAGCGCACCCGGCTCTCGCCCCAGCCCATGAAGTGCTCCTCCAGCCCCGCCCGCCGGGCGATGGCCACCGCCCGGTCCCAGAGCTGCTCGCCGGTGGCGCCGGGCCGGGCCTCGTCCGCGATCATGTCCAGGATCTCCCGGCACACCCCGTGGGCCCGCATCAGGTCAGGCGCCAGCCGCCCGACCACCATGGTGCGGGTCTGGTCGTGCACGTAGCCGTCCACCACCGTCGGGTAGTCCACGCAGACCGGCTCGTCCCGCCGGATGACGCGCCGGCTGGCGCCATAGGGGGCTGCGGGGGTGAGCCCTTCGCCGCCGAACGGCGTGTCCGCAAACGAGAACGCCAGGCCCGACTCGCCGGCCAGTACCATCATGGCCGGCGACTCAAAGGCGTTATGCGCATGCCAGCGGATCATGCCCTGGGCGCCGGCCAGCCGCTGGGCGGTCTCGCCCACCACCGAGAGCTCCAGTTCGGTCAGCCCCTCCCTGAGGGCGAAAAAGAGCGCCTGGTAGGTCTCGTCGGCCGCCCGGGCGGAGGCCCGGATGCGCTCCACCTCCCACGGCGACTTCACCGACCGCAGCTGGCGGATGGCCGGCCCCACATCCGCAGCCTTCACACCCGGCAGGTGCCGCCGGTAGACCTCGAACTGCGCCACCGGCAGCCGGTCCAGCTCCATGCCGATCCGGCGGGCGTCGCCCAGGTGTTCGGGCAGGGCACGCAGGCTGGTGAGCGGCTCGATGTGCGTGAGGGCCGACTCGCGGCGGGCGCGGTCCAGCACCCGGCGCACCAGGAAGCACGGCTCGCCGGACGCCGGCACCCAGAGGTGACCCTGCTGGGCGCTGCCGGTGAAGTAGAGAAGCGACGTGGTGCTGTGCAGCAGAGCCCCATCCAGCGCCTGCCGCTCCAGGGCGGACTGCAGCTGCCGGATGCGGTGTTCCAGTTCGGTGCGGGGCGTGAGGAGCACGTGAAGCCCTCCCTTTTGCAGGGGTTTCTATTTGGACGAAGGAGGGCAGTGCCCGGCGACGGGCCCCTGCATAGGCTGGAACAGACGCAGTCGTGTCCCGTGTCCGGAAGGAGGTGGCCCGTTGCTCCTGGAGATCATCTCGGAGGCCGTCGTCGGCCGGGGCGAAGTGACGCTGAACTGGTCACATCAGGTGACCGCCCAGGGCGTCTCCCAGGTACTCGGTGTGCGCGTCGGGCAGACCAACTGCACGCTGCGGCAAGAGGGGAGTGCGCCCCAGGCCGACATCTCGCTCGAGGCCGACCTGTGGTGCCTCGGTTCCGACGGAACCTCGGTCCTACACACCCACAGCCATACGGTGCAGGAGGTGTCGGTGGACCTGAGAGGCACCCTCGTGGGCGACCCCACCTACCATCTGCGTCTGGTGGGAACCCCGCGCGCCACCGGCGTGCATGTTGAGGGCGAGACCGTCCACGTCGACTTCTCCGCCACCGTGGAGGTTGAGGCCCGGGCCCTCACCCGCTACTGGGTGCGGGCGGAGGACCACGTGCCGGAGGCCTGAGCGTCCGTTCCGCGGCCCCGTGAACTGAGCCATGCTGCGCAATCGGCCCGTGGCGTCCGCCACGGGCCGTTCCCTATTACGTAAACCACGCCGCGTTCCGCTGCATACCGTGATAGGAGGAAAGGCAGGGGGTGCATGTGAAGGCCCTGGTTCTCTTCGCCGGACGAGGAAGCCGACTGCGGCCGCTGACCTACACCCGGGCCAAGGCGGCGCTTCCCGTCGCCGGCCGGCCGATCTGGCAACACGTCTTCGACTACCTGGCGCGATTCGGCTTTGAAGAGATCGGGGTGGTCGTCAGCCCCGGGCAGCGGGAGCTGGAGGAGGCGGTGCGGCGGTGGCCGCGCCGGCGCGTGCACGTGATCCAGCAGGCAGAGCCCAGGGGCATCGCCCATGCGGTGGCGACAGCCCGGCCGTTCCTCAGCGACGAACCCTTTCTGCTTTACCTGGGTGACAACCTGACCGACGCCGACCTCACTTCCTCCATCCGCCGCTTCGCCGAGGCGTCGCCCGCCGCACTGCTCACGTTGAAGCGGGTGGCGGACCCCAGCGCCTTCGGCGTCGCCTCCCTGGAGGGCGAGCGCGTGGTGGGCGTTGTCGAAAAGCCGGCCGATCCGCCCTCCGACCTGGCCGTGGCCGGCATCTATCTCTTTTCCCCGGCCGTGCACGCTGCAATTGCGGGCCTGCGGCCATCTGCCCGCGGCGAGCTAGAGATCACCGACGCCATCGGGCGGCTCATCGCTGCCGGCGAGCTGGTGCTGGGCCACCGCCTCACGGGCTGGTGGCAGGATGCGGGCAGCGTGACCGGGCTGCTGGAGGCCAACGCCCGGCTCCTCGCCGCCGCCCCCGCCCGCATCGACCCCACGGCCGTGCTGGAGGACGTAGCCATCGAGGGGACCGTGCAGGTCGGTCCGCGCTCGGTGCTGCGGGGGGTCCGGCTCAGGGGTCCCGTTATCATCGGCGCCGACTGCCGTGTGCTTCACAGCGAGATCGGCCCCCTGGCCAGCGTCGGCGACGGCTCGACGCTGGAGGGGGTCCGGCTGACGAACTCCGTGCTCCTGCCCGGCTGCCGGCTGGAGGGGCCGGCGCTCCACCTGGCCGACTCGGTGGTGGGCGCCGGCGCGCAGGTGTGGACCCGGGCCGAGAGCCCATCCGCCCTGGTGCTGGGCGACGACGCGCACCTGCTGGTTCCGCCGCAGCAACCGCAACCCTGGGAGGTGACCCGGTGAACAACCGGCCAGTTACCCTCTTCATCCCCGCAAACACCGGGATCTTCGTGCCCTCCACCACCGAGGCGTGGATTATGGGCAGGGAACGCGACCCCGTGCACGCCGACCCCGGAGACCCCTGGCTCCGGCGGCCGTACGTCGCATCCGCCGCTCTGGCGCTTGCGGACGAAGAGGACGACGCCCAACCTGACGATCAGGTTCCGCCTGAGATTCTCGCCCTGGCCCAGGAGGCGGCGCGCGCCTGGGACATGAAGGTCACCGGCATGACCGTTGCCGCCACCAAGCCCGAGAAGGGCTGGGGTGCGATCTGGAAGATCCAGACCAACCGCGGTACCCGTGCCCTGAAGCTCCTGCACCGCCCCTTCGAGCGCAACCTGTTCTCCATCGGCGCCCAGGAGTACCTGGTGAAGCAGAAGGCCAGGGTGGCGCCTCTGGTGCCGACCCGCGACGGGCAGCTCTACACCATCGTCGGCGGGCGCATGTTCATCGTGGCCGAGTGGATCGAGGGGCTGCGGCAGGCCCCAAAGGAGACCGTCGACGGCCCCGAACTCCTCTGCTACGGCCTGGGCGAGTTCCACCGCCGCTCCCGGGGTTACCAGCCCCCGGCCGGCGCCCATCACGCCAGCCGTCTCCACCGCTGGCCCCGGGTCTACCAGAAGCTGCGCACCAAGCTGGACTGGTTCGAGCACCTGGCGCGGGCCTACCGCGACATGCCGGCCAGCCCCCTGTTGCTGGAAGTGCTTCCCCGGTTCCGCAGCCAGGCGGATGAGGCGATCCGGCTGCTGGAAGCCTCGGCCTACCGCGGCCTCATCGCCCGGGGCGACCAGGAGTGGGGCCTGGCGCACCAGGACTACGGCTGGTCCAACGGCCAGGTCGGGCCTGACGGCAAGGTCTGGATCATCGACCTGGACGGCGTCGCGTTCGACCTGGCCTTCCGGGACCTGCGCAAGCTGATCACCGGCACCATGGACGACCGGGGCGACTGGGACGTGAACTGGATGCGGGCGATGATCCGGGCGTACAGCGAGGCCAACCCGCTGGAGCCCGCCGCCCTCCAGGTGATGCTGATCGACATGCTGCTGCCCAACGAGTTCTACAAGCTGGTGAAGGACGTCCTGTTCGACCCCGGGATGCTGGACGCGAGCATGGTCGCCGCCCTCCAGCGGCTGCTGGTGACCGACGAGCACAAGCAGCAGGCCCTGGCGGAGCTGGGCCTGAAGCGGAGGAGGTGACGGTGCGGTGCGCTGCCTGATGATCTGCACCGAGAAGCTGCCCGTCCCGCCGGTGCGGGGCGGCGCGATCCAGACCTATATCGCCGCGGTGGCGCCCCGCCTGGCCCGCCACCACCAGGTGGCCGTGATCGGCGTGAGCGACCCGGACCTGCCGCAGCGGGAGACCCGGGACGGGGTGGCCTACTGGCGGGTGCCCGGCGGCTCCTTCCCGCTCTACCTGGAGCGGGTGCTGGCCCTGTTGAACGACTGGGAGACCCGGTTCGACGTGGTCCACATGTTCAACCGGCCGCGCATGGTCCTGCCCGTGCAGAAGGCGTTGCCCGGGAGCCGCCTGATCCTCAGCCTGCACAACGAGATGTTCCGGCCCGAGAAGATCGGCGCCGACGAGGCGAAGGCCGCCGTCGGGGCGGTGGAAAGCATCGTGACCGTAAGCGACTTCATCGGAAACGGCGTGGCGGCGCTCTATTCAGATGCCCGGCCCAAGCTGCGCACGATCTACTCCGGGGTCGACCTGACGCGGTTCCTGCCTCCCTGGAGTCCGGAGGGCCGCCGGATCCGGCAGCGGATCCGGTCCGAGCATGGCCTGGGCGGGGGCCCCGTGGTGCTCTACGTGGGGCGTCTCTCGCCCAAGAAAGGGGCTGATGTGCTGCTCAGGGCCATGGGGCACGTGGCCCAGCGGCACCCCGAGGCGACGCTGGTGCTGGTGGGCAGCAAGTGGTACGGCGAGGACCGCATCAGCGACTACGTGGCCTATGTGCGCGCTTTGGCGGCGCGGGCACCCGTCCGGGTCCACACCACAGGGTACGTGCCGGCCGACAAGGTCCATGAGTGGTTCGCGGCGGGCGACCTCTTCGTCTGCGCCTCGCAGTGGGAGGAGCCGCTGGCGCGCGTCCACTACGAGGCGATGGCCGCCGGCCTGCCCATCATTACCACTGCCCGGGGCGGCAACCCGGAGGTGGTGCGGGGGCACGGCAACGGCCTCGTGGTGGAGGAGCCGGCCAACCCCGAAGCCTTCGCCCGCGCCATCCTGCGCCTGCTGTCCGACCCCGGCATGCGGGCCGAGATGGGCCGGCGGGGGCGTGCGCTGGCGGAGGAGCGGTACGGGTGGGATCGGGTGGCCGCCGACATCCGCAGCGTCTGGGAGCGTGTCTGAGCCATGCGCATCGCGCTGGTGTGCACGGAGAAGCTGCCGGTGCCGCCGGTGCGGGGCGGCGCCATTCAGACGTATATCGAGGGGGTGCTGCCCTTTCTCAGCGCCCGGCACGACGTGACGGTGGTCGGGCGCACCGACCCCGCCCTGCCCTGCCGGGAGGTGTCCGGCGGCGTGCGCCACGTGCGTCTGCCGGCCGAAGGCGGGGCGGAGTCCTACGCGGAGCACGTGGCCGAGTTCCTGGCCACCGAGCGCTGGGACGCGGTGGAAGTCTTCAACCGCCCCGCCTTCGTGGAGCGCATCTCCCGGGCGGCCCCCGGCGCCCGGCTGATCCTCTCGCTGCACAACGCCATGTTCGCCCCGCACCGGCTGAGCCCGGCCGAGGCCCGGCGCGTCCTGGGCCGGGTCGACGCCGTGGTGACGATCAGCGACTTCATCCGCGGCTCCCTCACCCGGCTCTACCCGGAGCACGCCGGCAAGCTGCGCACGATCCGGTCGGGGGTCGATCTGGAGCGCTTCCGGCCCGGGCCCTCCCCGCAGTCTGCGGCGCTCCGGGCCCGGCTCGGGCTGGAGGGGCGGCCCGTGGTGCTCTCGGTGGGCCGGTTGTCTGCCAAGAAGGGAATCCACGTGATCCTGGAGGCGATGGAGCGGGTGCTCCTCACCCACCCCGAGGCGGTGCTGGTCCAGGTGGGCTCCCGCTGGTACGGCCGGGACGACGCGGACGACTACGTCCGGTCCGTCCGCCAGCAGGCGGCCCGCCTGGGCGACGGGGTGCGGATGGTGGGCTACGTTCCCTACGACGAGGTGGATGCCTACTTCCGCCTGGGTGATCTCTTCGTCTGCGCCTCGCAGTGGGAGGAGCCGCTGGCGAGGGTCCACTACGAGGCCATGGCCTGCGGGCTGCCCATCGTCACCACCGACCGGGGGGGCAACGCCGAGGTGGTGGCGGAGGGGCGCAACGGGCTGCTCGTGCGCCCTTGCCACCGGCCCGAGGCGCTGGCCTCGGCGATCCAGACCCTGCTCGACGACCCCGACCTGCGCTGCCGGCTGGGCGCCGAGGGCCGCCGGATGGCGGAGGAGGCGTTCAGCTGGGAGCGGGTGGCACGGGAGCAACTGGCCGTACTGGAGGGGTGAGGCGTGGCGCACTTTCTCGTGACCGGGGCGGCTGGGTTTATCGGATCGCACCTGGTGGAACACCTGCGCTCGACCGGCCACACGGTGGTGGGGGTGGACCGCCGCCCGGGGGCGGACGTGCAGGGAGACTTGCTGGAGATGGACCTGAACCCCCTGCTGGACGGGGCCGAGTACGTGATCCACCTGGCCGGCCAGCCGGGGGTGCGGGAGAGCTGGGACCAGTTCCCCGCCTACAGCCGGGGCAACATCGAGACGACCCAGCGCCTGCTGGAGGCGGCCCGGGGGCGGGGGCTGAAGAAGTTCGTCCTGGCCTCGACCTCGTCCGTCTACGGCGAGGCGCCGATGCCGGCCAAAGAGGACGGGCCCGCCCTGCCCGTCTCGCCCTACGGCCTCACGAAGCTGGCAGCAGAGCGGCTGTGCGATCTGTACGGGCGGACGGCGGGCATCCCGTGGGTGGCCCTGCGGTACTTCACCGTCTACGGCCCCCGCCAGCGCCCGGACATGGCGTTCTCCCGCTGGCTGACCGCCGCGCTGACCGGCACGCCGGTCAGGATCTACGGCGACGGCGGACAGCTGCGCGACTTCACCTACGTGGGCGACGCGGTGGTGGCCACGCAGCGGGCGGCCCTCAACCCCGTGGTCGGCATGGCCATCAACGTGGGCGGCGGCACCGCCATCACGGTGCGCAAGGCCATCCGGCTGATCGCGGCCATCACCGGCCGTCCGGTCCGCCTGGAATACCTGTCCCCCGCGCCGGGCGACATGCGGGAGACCCGGGCCGACACCGCGAGGCTGTGGCAGGAGGTGGGCTTCCTGCCGTCGACGCCCCTGGAGGAGGGGCTCTGGCAGCAGTATCAGTGGCTCCTGGCGGGGCGGGAGTGAGGGGCGCCCCGCCCCCGCCATGAGCAGATGGCCCGCACGTGGCATAGCCTGAACCGAGAACATAACCTCGAGGAGGATGACCCTTGTCCAGCATTCGGTTGCAGGAGATTGTGACCCGCGCCGTCGTCGGACGGTGCGACCACCGGGTTGTCTGGTCGCGCTCCGCCCCCGCCAAGGATGCGGAGTGCGTGCTCGGGGTTCACGTGAGCAGCACGGACGTCACGGTGGAGCCCGGCCCCGAGGGGCCAGAGGTCCGCCTGACCGCCGTTTGTGAGGTTTGGTGCGGCACCGCCGACGGCACCCGGGTGGAGCGTCTCTCCTGTACACACGCCGAACCTGCCAACGTTCCCCTGGTCGCGCAGGTGGTCGGCGAGGTGGAGACCACCGGCCGGCTGATTGGCGGAGTCCGCTGCATCGAGGCTGAGGTGCGGGACGGGCTGATCCAGGTGACCCTGGAGTCCCGCATTGCGCTTGAGGTCACCGGCCGGGCCCGCCTCTGGGTGAAGGCCTACGACCTGCTGGCCGACGGCGAGATCGAGGACCTCGACAGCTCTGTGAGCTCCGACACCAGCGACTCCTCCGCCAGCACCAGCGGACCGGCCCTCGGCTACGCCGCAAGTCCTGAGGAGGAGCCCGTCGAGGCCGAGGAGCCGGACGTGACCGAGGAGCCCGACGTGGCTGTCGCTGCGGTGGAGCCCGAGGCGGAGATGGCCACGCTGAACGGCGTGCGTGGTCGCACCAGCCCGGCGCCCCGCAGGACGACGGCGGTGTCGAGGTTCCAGCGGTATGCGGGCCTTGCCCGGGTCTCAATTGTGCAATAGCCGCGCATGCGCCCTCCGGTTGCGGGGGGCGTTTGCGTTGGGCGGGGGCCGTGGGGTGCAGTGAACACGTTCGGTCGAGTGCGGGGGGCACGCGTGGGTGCGCTCTGTGGAACGGGGGTCCAGGATGCGGGGCCGGCGACCGATGGTTTTCACCTGGCGGCCTGGGCTGAAGTCGAAAACGAGCGGCTGCGAGGGGGAGGGGTGGCCGAGGGAGGCGCTGAGGGCGGGTACTTGGCGAGTGCGTGGAGCTCAGTCATCGCCATGATCGCCGTGATGAGTGCGCTCTGCGGGGCGGAGTACCAGGAGTTGTGGCAGGCGATGATTTTTCACCTGGCGGCCTGGGTTGAAGTCGAAAACGAGCGGTTACGAGGGGAGAGGTGTGGGCGCCGCAGACAGCGCGGCGGAGGTTGTGGAACCAGTGGTTGGAGGAGGATGCTAACCCCCGGGTCGCGTCACGGTGTTGGAAGTGAAGCACCCGGCCGAGAGGCCGGGGGTGAAGTTGAGGACCGGCGGCTCTTGAAGCTGAAAACGAGCCGCCTACCGATCTACAGCGCATCCAGTTCCCGCAGCAGCAGTGCCCGACGGTCAACCGCCCAACGGCGGAGGCGCTCGATCTCCGCGGGATAGTCGACCTGGGCGAGATAGGGGTCCCGGTCCAGCCAGCGCTCCAATTGGTGGCTGAGCCGTTCGATCAGCGGCAGCACGGCGTCTGGGGCCAGCGGACCATCCAGGGCGGTACGGAAGGCCCTGCGGAAGCGCTCCCACCCGTGGGGATGGGTGAAGAGCCGGTAGGAGAGCTTGTTCCAGCCCGTCACCGGCACCCGGTCCAGCCGGGCCGACCGTCCGTGGATGTCGATTCCCCACGTGGCGTCGTAGTCCCAGGGGATGATGCGGAAGCGGCGCTGCGTCGGCTCCAGGTACAGGGCGTAGTTGTGCATGAACCCATCCCGGTTCCCGACGAAGACCGCACCGATCACCCAGTGGATATAGCGGTCCAGATCGAACCAGCGGGCGGCGACTTCCGGTACGTCCTCGGCCGGGGCCAGGTTGATGGCCATGAGCATCTCCCTGATGGGGCTTGGATCCGCTCCGCTCAGCGCGAAGTACCCCTTCTCCAGGGGCTCCTTCAGCGTTCGTGTGAACGGGCTGATCAGGCCCAGGTTGGCGTTGCGGTTCACGGCGTAGAAGATGGGGCCCAGGGGCCAGCCCCGGCGCCGGCAGAAGTCGTCATCCACCGACTCGAGGGCCACATACAGCCCTGCCGGCTCTCCGCTCACGATCAGGTGTACGTGGCGCCACCGCGGTGCATCCACGCCCAGGGCGGGGAAGAGCGAGTAGCAGAGCGCCGATCGCAGCAGGGTGGGGTCGACGAAGTCGGCGTTCAGATGGACGCGGCGGACGGTGTGGCCGGCCGGCGGCTCGTCCGGGAGGCGCGCACCCCGCATGGTCACCTGAAGGGACCGCTTGGGGAACTTCCGGGAGTGCGCCCCGCGGATGCGCACGGAGACAGGCAGGTCAGGCCCCCGGTTCCAACTGAGCCGACCGGGCACGCTGCCCTCGGCCAGCCGCGGCCACGGGTCGGGCCCCAGGTCAAGTTCACACAAGTGCACGAAACTTCTGCCCCCCTCCAGGCCCGGCGCAGGTGACGGAACTTTCCGGGCGGGCATAGGATGGAACGTCAGGTCGCAGCAGGGACCGCACAACCACCTCGGAGGGATGGGAGCATGACGCAGTTCGAGAACCTGGCGGATCGTCTGCTGGAAGTGGTCGAGGAAGAGAAGCTGGATATGGATTCACTCTATGCTGAGGAGCCGGTCAGGGCTCACCTGCTGCAGGCGGACGGCGAAGGCTCCGGGGACGAGGGCGCCGGCGCGGAGGATGCCTCCGGTGACGGTTCCAGCGGTAGCTCCGGAGATGAGGCGGACGCCTCGGGCGTCGGCTCCGGCGATGAGGAGGATGGCTCGGGTGGCGGCTCCGGGGATGAGGAGGACGGCTCGGGCGGCGGCTCTGGCGGCGAGGAGGATGGATCGGGCGGCGGCTCTGGCGGCGAGGAGGACGGCTCGGGCGGCGGCTCTGGCGACGAGGAGGATGGATCGGGCGGTGCCTCGGGAGGCGATGACGACGATTCGGCCAGCGGTCTCGACGCCGGGGGCGACGGCTCGGGCGGAGGTTCCGGCGGCGAAGAAGATCGTTCGGGTGGCGCCTCCGGAGACGAGGGTGACGATTCGGCCAGCGGCCTCGACGCCGAGGGCGACAGCTCGGGCGGTGGTTCCGGCGGCGAAGAAGATTATACGGGTGGCGCCTCCGGAGACGAGGGTGACGATTCGGCCGGGGGTCTCGATGCCGCGGACGACGGCTCGGGCGATGGTGCCGACGATGCGGGTGACGCCTCGGGCGGCGGGTCCGGCGATGCGGGCGACGCCTCGGGCGATAACGCCGCAGGCGATGGATCCGGCGACGGCACCGGCGATGCGGGTGACGGCTCGGGCGGGGACTCCGGCGATGAGGGTGACGATTCGGCCGACAGCCTCGACGCCGAGGGTGACGGCTCAGGCGGCGGGTCTGGCGATGACGGAGACGGCTCGGGCGGCGATGCCGACGAGGGCGACGCATCGGGTGGCGGCTCCGGAGACGCCGAGTAGGTAAGCCTCTAAGATGTATAAGCAAAACCCCGGGGGGTTCAACCCTCGGGGTTCTGTTATGGGTTCGGACCGTCACGTGCGAGAACGGAACCCGTGGTCCCGCCCGACGCCCCGGTAGCGCAGTCCGGCTGCGGCCATCTCCGCTGGGTCGAAGAGGTTCCGCCCGTCCACGACGAGGTCGCCGGCGAGGGCGCTGCGGATGGCCTCCGGCGATGCGGCGGCGTACGTCGGCCATTCCGTCAGCACCAGCAGCGCATCAGCCCCCCTGACAGCCTCCCACATGTCGTTCACTAACTCGAGCCCTTGCGGCAGGTCGCCCGCAGCCGCCTTCGGCCCCGCAGCCCCCGTGGCGCTTTCTGGGGCGTGTGGCCCCGAACCTGCCGTGGCGGTGCCTGGGGTCCGCAGCCCTGTGCCCCCCTCGGAGCCGCCTGCCCCGTGCGCACCCCTGCCCGACAGGGCCGCGGCGAAGGCGCCGCGTGCCTCGGGATCGTGGGCGACCACCCGTGCGCCCTGCGCCAGCAGGGCCGGGACGATCTCCAGGGCGGGCGACTCCCGCACGTCGTCGGTACCCGCCTTGAAGGCGAGTCCCCAGACGGCGATGCGCCTGCCCGCAACCGGACCCAGCTTCGCCAGCACACGCTGCCGCTGCCGCCGGTTGGCCCGCTCGGCGGCGGGGAGCAGGTCCAGGCGCACCTGTTTCCGCCGGGCCGTCCAGCGCAGTGCGGCCAGATCCTTGGGCAGGCAGGAGCCCCCGTACCCCGGGCCCGGGGACAGGAAGTGCGGGCCAATGCGCCGGTCCATCCCCACGCCCCGGAGTACGGTCGGGCCGTCGGCCCCCAGGCTGTCGGCCAGGGCGGCCACCTCGTTGGTGAAGGAGAGCTTCAGCGCCAAGAACGCGTTGCTCGCATACTTGATCAGTTCCGCCTCCTCCCACCCCGTGATCACGAGCGGTGCCTCGATACCCTGGTAGAGCGCAGCTACCCGCTGCGCGGCGGCGGGTTCCCCGGCGCCTACGACGATGCGGTCGGGGTGGAAGAAGTCGTGGATGGCCGTTCCCTCCCGCAGGAACTCGGGGTTCGATACCACGGCGAAGCCGGCGCCCAGGAGCTGCTGGGCCCGGCGGTTCGTCCCAGGGGGAACGGTGGACTTCACGACGACGGTCAGATGGCCTGACCGTTGCTGACGGCGCAGGTCCCCGAGAAGGCGCCAGAGGGCCGAGAGGTTCGGGGCGCCGGAGGCCGTGGGCGGGGTGCCCACGCAGGCGATCAACAGCTCGGCGCCGTCCAGCGCGTCGCCCAGGTCAGTGGTCACCTTGAGGGCCTGCCCCAGGTGACGCTGGAGCAGGGCGTCCAGTCCGGGTTCGAAGATTGGGCTCTCGCCTCGCTTGAGTCTGGCCACTCGTTCAGCGTCAATGTCCACGAGCGCGACCTGATGACCCAGTTCGCAAAGGCAGGCTGCTGTGGTGAGGCCCACATAGCCTGCACCGGCTACGGCGATGGGCAAGATGCTTCCCCCCGGTTCGATTGCTCTGTGTATCCTATGGCGCAGGAGAAAATCCGGACTTAGCGAACCTGTGCAAAGCGTGAAGCTCACAGGGGGTTAAGTACGTTGAAGCAGTTTAAGGGGTACGTCTTCGACCTGGATGGCACCATCTACCTCGGGGACCACGCCATCCCCGGCGCGCCGGAGACGCTGGCGGAACTGCGCCGCCGCGGCGCAAGGGTGGCGTTCCTCTCCAACAAGCCCATCGAGCCGGCAGCCAGCTACGCCGCCAAGCTGAACCGCCTGGGCATCCAGGCAGCGGTGGAGGAGGTGCTGAACTCCTCGATCATCATGGCCCGCTACCTGAGCCGCCACGCCCCGGGAGCCAGGGTCTACCTGATCGGGGAGGAGCCGCTGGCGGAGGAACTGCGGAAGCGGGGCATCGAACTGGTCACGGACCCGCTGGCCTGCGAGTACGTGGTGGTCTCGTGGGACCGGCAGTTCACGTACAAGAAGTTGAACGATGCCCTGCAGGCCATCCGCAACGGCGCACGGTTCGTCGCCACGCACCCTGATCGCACCTGCCCCATGCCCGGCGGCGAGGTGGCCGATGTGGGCGGGATGATCGGCGCGGTGGAGGGCGTCACCGGCAAGAAGGTGGAGCTGATCACCGGCAAGCCGTCTCCCATCACGGTCCAGGAGGCGATGGACCTGCTGGGGCTGGCCCCTGATGAGTGCATCATGGTCGGCGACCGGCTGGAGACGGACATGCGCATGGGCCGGGAGGCCGGCATGGCCACGGCGCTGGTGCTCACTGGCATCACCCGGCGGGAGCAGGTGGAGCACTCGCCCTGGAAGCCGGACTACGTGCTGGAGAGCGTGGCCGGGTTGATCGCGAAGTAGCGGGAGGGGGCACTGCCCCCTCTCATTTTGCGTCTGACTGGTTCCAGGATCGGCACGATGTAATTGATAAAGCAAACACTATATTGTACGATACATAGAGAACCAGCAAACTAGGAGGATGATGGATGTCGAAGCGGTTCAGGACTGCAGCTGTCGCACTCGTTCTCGTGATGACTGCCTCTGTCGCCCTGGCAAGCTCGGGCTCCAAGACCATTGAGGTTTTCTACAACAACATCAAGCTCGTGGTCGACGGCGTACCGGTGACCATGACTGCGGAACCGTTCATCTACGAAGGCACTACCTACCTTCCCGTCCGTGCCGTCGCTGAGGCCCTGGGCCAGGATGTGCAGTGGGACGGGCAGACGCAGACGGTATACATCGGCAAGCGGCCCGAGGGAAACTACCTCACGGACACTGATCCCTACCATGCAACGACGTCGTACACCGTGAACCCGTCCAACCGCGCCGAACCGTTGACCATCGGTGGCACCAAGTATGCCAAGGGACTCCGGGTGTTCGTGGACAACTACTCAACCGACACGCTTTCATGGAACCTCAACGGGCAGTACAGTTCCCTTACCGGCCTGGTGGGCCTGGACGACTCGGCGAACCGCTGGGGTCCCAACGTGATCACCTTTGAGGGCGACGGGAAGGAGCTGGGCTCTGTGACCCTCCAGCCCGGCGATCTGGCCAAGCCCGTGTCTCTCGAGGTGAAGGGGGTGCTGCAGCTGCGGGTGATCATCGACAACCAGCGCAGCACCCAGAGCTTTGTCGATCGGTACGGGGTCAACGTGGACCTCGTCGACATGATCCTGAAGTAGACGATTGCCCGGGAGCCGACCCGATCACGGGTCGGCTCCTTTCCACATGTGTCGGTGGCGGCGCAGGACTCCCCTTTTTCGTGACACCGGGACAGCCCTCGCTCATATACTTTATTCCAACCGCTGACAGGGTGCGGGCGTGTGGGAGAGGAGGGTACCCGTGGACCTGAAGGAGCGACTGGAGCAGCACCGGGCGGAGGAGCAGCGCCTGGCCTGGGAAGGCACCTTCCTGGACTACTTCGAGATTGTGAAGCGCAACCCCGCAGTGGCCGACCTGGCGCACGCGCGGGTTCACAACATGATCACGGCTGCGGGCGTCGAGAAGGGACCGGATGGACAGAAGCTCTACAAGTTCTTCACCGGGGAGATCTTCGGGCTGGAGAAGCCGCTGGAGCAGCTGGTCGAGTACTTCAGCTCGGCGGCCAAGCGGCTGGAGGTGCGCAAGCGGATCCTGCTCCTGATGGGGCCTGTGGGCGGCGGCAAGTCGACCATTGTATCGCTCCTCAAGCGGGGGATGGAGCGCTGGTCACGGACGGAGGCGGGAGCGATCTACGCCATCAAGGGCTGCCCGATGCACGAGGAGCCGCTCCACCTGATCCCCGAGGAACTGCGTGAGGAGATCCGGAAGGAGTACGGCATCTACATCGAGGGCGACCTGTGCCCTGCTTGCCGCCAGATGCTGCGGGACAAGTACGACGGCCGGATCGAGGACGTGATTGTGCAGCGGATCGCCTTCTCCGAGAAGAACCGGGTGGGCATCGGCACCTTCACCCCGTCGGATCCCAAGAGCCAGGACATCTCCGAACTCACGGGTTCGGTGGACCTGAGCACCATCGGGCAGTACGGCACCGAGTCAGACCCCAGGGCCTACCGGTTCGACGGCGAGCTGAACGTGGCCAACCGGGGGCTGATGGAGTTCATCGAGATGCTGAAGTGCGACGAGAAGTTCCTCTACGGCCTGCTCACGCTGAGCCAGGAGCAGTCCATCAAGACCGGACGCTTCGCCATGATCTACGCAGACGAGGTCATCGTCAGCCATACCAACGAGAACGAGTTCAACGCGTTTGTAAGCAATAAGAAGAACGAAGCACTGAAGGATCGTATGATCCTCGTACGGGTGCCGTACAACCTCAAGGTGAACGACGAGGTCCGCATCTACGAGAAGCTGCTGGCCGACTCGGGGCTGAAGGGCATCCACATCGCCCCGCACACCCTGCGCATCGCCTCGCTGTTCGCCATCCTCACCCGGCTGGAGCCTTCCAAGAAGGCCGGCCTCAGCCTGATCAAGAAGCTGAAGCTCTACAACGGCGAGTCGGTGGAGGGGTTCACGCAGAAGGACATCAAGGAGCTGCAGGAGGAGGCGCAGCGGGAGGGGATGATGGGCATCTCCCCGCGCTACATCATCAACCGGCTCTCCAGCGCCCTGGTGAAGGACGGCGTCACCTGCATCAACCCGCTGGACGCCCTGCGCGCGCTCAAGGACGGCTTCGAGCAGCACACCGGCATCACCAAGGAAGACAAAGAGAACTACCTGAACTTCATCTACGAGGCCCGCAAGGAGTACGACGAGCTGGCCCGCAACGAGATCCAGCGCGCCTTCATCTACGCCTTTGAGGAGACAGCCCGCTCGGTGTTCAACAACTACCTCGACAACGTGGAGGCCTACGTGAACAAGCAGAAGCTGATCGACCCGATCACGGAGGAGGAGGTCGACCCGGACGAGAAGCTGATGCGGTCGATCGAGGAGCAGATTGGGGTGACCGAGAACGCCAAGAAGGCGTTCCGGGAGGAGATCATGATCCGCATCTCCACGCTGGCCCGCAAGGGGCAGAAGTTCGAGTACACGAGCCACGAGCGGCTGAAGGAGGCCATCGAGAAGAAGCTGTTTGCGGATATGAAGAACGTGGTGAAGATCACCACGTCCACCCGCACGCCAGACCCGGAGCAGCAGAAGCGCATCAGCGAGGTGGTGCAGCGGCTGATCGACGACCACGGTTACTGCGAGGTGTGCGCGAACGAGTTGATCCGGTACGTGGGCACGCTGCTGAGCAGGTGAGACAGTGGGAGCCCGGCCGCTTTCGGCCGGGTTTCCGTGTACAGCCGGTGGACAGGGGCCATGGTGGATCTTCAGCCTACGGGCAAGCGCGCAGGTGAACACTTTAGGCAGGGGGGCGATCTGCCTTGGGCTGACGGCTACCAGCGCTGAAGTGGCATTGCCGGTTCGTACGGGAAGCGATACGCTGTAACTGCCGCAAGAGGGAGTAGCTAGTGAGGACGGCATCAACAGGCTGACCTTCGGGTCTGGTGCCGTCGGCCATGATCAGGCAGAGCGAGACTCTTGCACCGCTGACGCGGTGTAAGGGTCTCTTTTCATGTTCACCTGCACACACCTTAGCCGGGAGGACGCCGCCTTGCACACGCTGATCACGTCATTCCTCATGGTCGCACTGGGTGAGATGGGCGACAAGTCTCAGCTTCTCGCACTGGCATTTGCCGCGAAGTACCCCGCAGGGCAGGTCATGTTGGGCGTTACGCTCGCCACAGCGCTGCTCCAGGGCCTTGCGGTGGTCGTGGGTTGCTGTCTGGCCGAGGTCATCCCCATGAAGGCGATCAGCATCGTCGCAGGGCTGTCGTTCCTGCTCTTTGGCCTGTGGACCCTCCGCGGCGAGCAGGACGGCGATGAGGCCACCAGGGAGTGTCGCTTCGGCCCCCTCATGACCGTCGCACTGACCTTCTTCCTCGCCGAGATGGGCGACAAGACCCAGCTGGCCACGGTTGCCCTCGCCGCCGATTTCCAAAGCCCGGTGGCGGTGTTCCTGGGTGCGACGGCAGGGATGGTGGTGGCTGACGGCATCGTCGTTCTGGTCGGCGATCTGTTCCTGCGGCGGATATCGCCGCGGCTGATGAAGATCGCCTCGGCCGGCATCTTCATGGTGTTCGGTTTCGTCACCCTGTTCCAGGCGACGGGCTCGTCAGCGGCTTCCTTAGCCCACCTCGGCGGGCTCGCGGTCGCCACGGCGGCGGCTTCCTGCTGGGTGCTGCGGGCCGACAGGGCCGCGGGGTCCGAGCCTGCGCCAGGCGGCGAGCGTTCCGCCGACGAGTGCGCAAGGGAAGGGCAGGCGGAGTGAGGCCGGGAGTTCCACGCATGCGCGCAAACCGAGCCGGGGCCCTTTCCCTGGCCCTGTCCCCCATACCCCTTGGGCATCGCCGTGTTCTGCTGAACCGGAGGTACCCGTCTGGCTGTTGATCGGGCCGCTGATCGTGGCGCAGGGCCGTTCATGCTGACTGAGGGCGGGCCGACCGGTCAGTCCAAGCCCTTCCGTTCCGTTCGCGCTGGTTGTGAGCGCCCCGCTCCCCTCTCCCGGGAGTCGGGGCGCTTCTTGCTTTTCGGGAGGTCCCCTGTTGCCCATTTCGCATATTGACCCGCCTTCTGCGATCTCGTATACTCAAAAACGAGCACGAACGAGCATAAACGGTCACGAGTACATGACGGGATGTGATCGCATGTTCCCGGAAGAGCGCAAACGTCTGATCCTCGAGCGTGTACGCACCGGAGCCTCTGTGACCGTGCAGGACCTGAGCCAGGCCTTCGGCGTGTCGGAGTCGACCATCCGGAGGGACCTGCGGGAGCTGGAGCGGGAGGGACTGCTGGAGCGGACCCACGGCGGTGCCGTGCCGGCTGACCCGACCCGCGAGGAACCCAGTTACGCCGAGAAGTCAGACCAGAACCGGGCGGAGAAGGTGGCCATCGCCCGGGTGGCGGCGGGAATGGTGCATGACGGGGCCTCGATCATCCTGGACGCCGGCACCACGACGCTGGAGGTTGCCCGGCTCCTGAAGGACCGCCGCAACCTCACCGTGGTGACCAACGCCTATCCCATCGCTGCCGAGCTGGCGGATGCCTCCGGCGTCGAGGTGATCGTCACGGGCGGGTCGGTCAGGGGCAACACCCTGGCCCTCGTGGGCCCGCTGGCGGAGCAGGCCCTGGAGCAGGTGAACGTCGACATGGTGTTCCTTGGCACCAACGGCATCGACCTCGAGCGGGGGCTCACCACACCCACGCCGGCCGAGGCGTCCGTCAAGCGGCGGATGATCGCCGCTGCCGGCAAGGTGGTGGTGGTGGCCGACAGCACGAAGGTCGGGCGAGTGGCCTTCGCCACCGTCGCCCCCGTTGCCAGCATGCACATGCTGATCAGCGACCGGGGGATCGACCAGCGCTTCGCCGGTGAACTCGTGGCCCGGGGCATTCAGGTTCTCACCGCCGAGTAAAGGGGATGCATAACGCCTTGAAAATCATCACAGCCCTTGCCCTCAACCCCGCCATCGACCGCACCCTGCTGGTTCCCGGCTTCACCGCCGGCGCCACCAACCGGGTCGCCGCGGTTCGCATGGACCCCGGGGGCAAGGGGATCAACGTCGCACGGGTTGCGCGGGCCCTGGGCGCGCAGGTGGAGATCCTCGGGTTTCTGGGCGAGGAGAACGCGGACCTGATCCTGAGGAGCCTCAAGCAGGAGCAGGTGGACCACCGGTTCCTGATGGTGCCGGGCGAGACCCGGGTCAACCTGAAGATCGTTGAGCCGGAGAGCGGGCAACTGACCGAGCTGAACGAGAGCGGTTTCACGGTGGCGGAGGAGCAGGTGTGCGAGCTGATCAGCCTGGTGGAGCAGCAACTGCCGCGGACGGCGGTCCTGGTGCTGGCCGGCAGCCTGCCTGCGGGCGTTCCCGCCACCGTCTACCGGGACCTCATCGCCCTGGCGCGGCGGGCCGGGGTGCCGACCATCGTAGATACCGACGGCGAGCCGATGCGCGCCGCGCTGAAGGCGCACCCCACCCTCATCAAGCCGAACCTCGCCGAGACCGAGGGGCTGCTCGGGCGCCGCCTGGAGTCCCCGGAGGCCGTGGTGCAGGGCGCCCGCCAGCTGCTGGTGGAGGGCCCAGAGGTGGTCGTGGTCTCCAGCGGCGCAGACGGCGCGGCGCTGGTGACCGCCGGGCAGTCGTGGTGGGCGACGCCGCCCGACATCCGCCCGGGCAGCACCGTGGGCGCCGGCGACTCGATGGTGGCCGGCTTCGCCGTGGCGCTCAGCAGGGGCCTGCCCCTGCCGGAGGCGCTCCGGCTGGCCACGGCGGCGGGCACGGCCACGGCCGGCCTCGACGGAACGCAGGTATGCACCGGCAGTTCAGTGGAAGCCGTGCTGCCCCTGGTGCGGATCGCCGAACTCAGTGAAGCCGAAGGACGTGACGTGAAATGAGCATCCGCGAGCTGATCACACCTGGCACGGTTACCCTCGACCTGAAGGCCGGAAGCCCCGAGGAGGCCATGGCTGAACTGGGCGCCCTGCTCGTGGCCAGCGGCGCAGTGACGGACCTGGACACCTACCTGCAGGCCGTCAAGGCCCGCGAGGCCATGGGCACCACCGCGGTAGGCTTCGGCGTGGCGATTCCCCACGGGAAGAGCGGCGCCGTCAGCCGGGCGGCGGTCGCCTTCGGCCGGAGCCGGAGCGCCCTCAACTGGGAGAGCCTGGACGGCGAGCCTGTGAAGATGGTCTTCCTGATCGCCGCGCCGGACGGCGCACATGACCTGCACCTCAAGGCCCTGTCGCAGCTGGCCCGGCTGCTCATGCACGAGGAGGTCCGCCAAAAGCTGCTGGCTGCTGAGAGTGCCGCCGACGTCATCAACGCCCTCCAGTGACCCCTCGATCCTGGCAAACCGATAACCCTTTCATGGGAGGTGCTGCACGTGTCGAAGAAGCTGGTTGCCGTTACCTCTTGCCCGACCGGAATCGCCCACACCTACATGGCCGCAGAGGCGCTGCAGAAGGCCGCCGCAGCCAAGCAGATGGAGATCAAGGTGGAGACCCGGGGTTCGGTCGGGGCCGAGAACGTGCTGACGGATGACGACATCCGCCAGGCCGACGCCGTCATCATCGCGGCGGACACCGCGGTGGACAAGTCCCGCTTCGCCGGTAAGCCGCTGGTGCAGGTCGGTGTGAGCGAGGCCATCAGGGATCCGGCCGGACTGATCGACCGGGCGCTGGCGGCCAGGCCCGACCTGGTGGCTCAGGTGGAGGAGATCAAGCAGGAGCGGAAGGCCCAGGCCACCGGCTGGTACAAGCATCTGATGACGGGCGTCTCGTACATGATCCCCTTCACGGTGGCCGGCGGCATCCTCATCGCCATCTCGTTCATGTTCGGCATTGAGGCTGCTGCCACGGAGGGCACGTTCGCCTACGTCCTCAACGTCATCGGCGGCCAGGCGGGCTTCGGCTTCATGGTGCCGATCCTCGCGGCCTTCATCGCCTACTCCATCGCCGACCGTCCCGGCATCGCCCCGGGCATGGCCGCCGGCTATCTGGCCAACTCGGTGGGCGCCGGCTTCCTCGGGGCCATCGTCGGCGGCTTCCTGGCCGGCTACCTGGTGTACTACCTGAACAAGTGGATTAAGCTGCCCCGTACGCTGGAGGGCATGAAGCCGGTGCTGATCCTGCCGCTCCTGGGCGTTGGCATCACGGGCCTCATCATGGTGTACGTGCTGAACGAGCCCATGGCGGCGATCATGACCGGTCTGCAGAACTGGCTCACGGGCCTGAGCGGCGGATCCGCCGTGGTGCTGGGCCTGATCCTCGGCGCCATGATGGCCTTCGACATGGGCGGCCCGGTGAACAAGGCCGCGTACGCCTTCGGCACCGGCCTGCTGGCCTCGCAGGTATACGAGCCCATGGCGGCCGTGATGGCCGCGGGCATGACCCCGCCGCTGGGCCTCTTCCTGGCCACTCTGCTGGCCCCGAAGAAGTACACCAGCGAGGAGCGTGAGGCCGGCAAGGCTGCCGCAGTGCTGGGCATCAGCTTCATCACCGAGGGTGCGATCCCGTTCGCCGCAGCCGACCCGTTCCGGGTGATTCCCGCCATCATGGTTGGATCGGCGGTTACCGGCGCCCTGTCCATGGCGTTCCACGTGAAGCTGATGGTGCCGCACGGCGGCATCTGGGTGCTGCCGATGGGCAACGTGGTCACGAACCTGGGACTGTACGCCGTGGCCATCCTCGTGGGTACCGTGGTCACCGCACTCGTCGTGAACCTGCTGAAGCCGAACAAGGAGTAATCTACTGGACCGGAGGGCGAAACGCGAGGCTCCCACCCAGGCCACTGGGCGGGAGCCTCTCTAGTGTGATAACAACGAACTGTTCGCGAACTAAAGGGCCGGGCAGGGCAGTCTCCGGTATGAGGAGGTGCCCTGCGTGACCATCCCGCAGAACCAGGCTTCCCCTGCTCCGCGGACTTCGGCATGGCGTCAGATCCGGGCCGGCGTTACGCATCCGGCCGGGGTTCTGTTCCTGCTGCTCTGGGCGCTCGCTGCGGTGACGCTCGCCCTCCGCGGCCACGCCGGTCTGATCCCGCTGGTTGTCCTCCAGCTGGCCCTGTTCAACATCGTCCCCATCCTCGTGCTGCTCAGGCTGACCTCCGACCTTCCGGAGGCCGACGTTCCCCGTCAGATCAAGCCGAGGCTGTGGGGGCAGGCGGCTTTCCTGCTGGCGCTCATCGTGGTGAGCGGGCTGAGCGCCATGAGCCTGCACAAGGTCGCCCCGGCGGGGTGGGAGCAGATCCCCGTCTGGACCCAGGTGGAGCAGGCGCTGCTGGGGGCCAGTGAGCGGCTGTTGGGAAGCAAGGGCTGGCTGCGTAACCCGGTCCTGCACATGGCCCTGCCCGGGGCCGTGCTCCTGCTCTGGGGCGTCAGGCCAGGTGAGCTGTGGCTGAGGAAGGGGCATCGTTCCTGGGCCGTGTCGGTGCCGTACCTCATACTTCTGGGGGCGGTGACGGCCTTGTATGCCGCGATGGGTGGTGCCCGGTTTCTCGGCGATCTCCTGCGCACGGCGTTGAGCCACTTCGTGCAGAATGGCTTTACGGAGGAGTTCCTGTTCCGCGGGGCACTGCAGACTCGGCTCGCCGCGCTGCTCGGCGAGGGCTGGGGCCTGGTGCTCAGCGCACTGGTCTTCGGCGTGGCGCACCTGGGAATGGCAGCGGCGATGTTCGGGGGCGACTACCTCGCCGGCCTGGCCCTGTCCATCGTCAGCCAGGCCACCGCCGGTCTGTTGTTCGGCATGATCGCCATGCGCACCCGGAGCCTGATTGCACCTACCGTTGCGCATGTCACCCTCAACATGCTCGGCTGACGCCCCATCCTGTCGGTTGCCCGGACGCAGCGGGGCCGCCGGGATCTAGACCACCGAGAAGAAAATGAGCGGGATCTGCAGCACGACATGTCGGGTGACCCCCGGAGCTTGCGGGATCCTCAGCCTGCCGTTCTGCCCGGTCAGTTCCGTCAAGGGGGTGCAGTACACGGCGAGCTTTCCGGGTCTGTTGAGCGGTTGATAGTTCTCCGCACCTTGCCAGGTCGAGATGACCCAGGCCACAGAGGCGCCTTCCCGCTCTGCAACCGCCGCGCATTCCTCGATTACCTTCAAGGGGACCCGGTCAGTCCAGAGACCGAGGGGGCCGGTGTGGCACTCAAAGTGCAGCCGGACGGCGTACTTGTGGCCGGTCTCGACTTTCTCTACAAGGAAGCCGCACCCCTCCAGGGCCTCGGTCCAGTGCGTCAGCAGGCGGCACCCGACGGCGCCGAAGTACTCGGTCGCCCAGCGCTACCGCCCCTCGCGGTCCAAGTCGGGGAGTCCGTGCAGGGACCGGTCGTACCAGTGCTCTCCCCGCTGGGACTCCTCTCTGGCGGCGTTCGCAGACTGCTCAGACGCCCGGTTCATGTCGGTGCCTCCAAACACGTCTGACAGTGCCCGGCGGTCGATCAGCAGGGTGTCGAAGGCGACTTTCTGGCTCACCCGAACGGCCTCCGGCGAGAAGGTCCGGTTGGTGATCACCCATGCGCGGTCCGCATCGTCGGCCATGGCCCCCGTGACGCACTGTGCGACCGCCGTGGAACCGACGGCACGGTTGGACGGCCAGATGCATAGGCGTATCGCAATCAGGTGCCCCGTGTCAGCCTCGCACACCAGGATGTCGTAACCGTTCGGGTGGCCGTACTCGGCCCTCACATCGCCGAGGTCGGACAGAACTGTGAGGAAGAAAGCCAGCGCCTCTTCATACGACATCTCGTCCAGGGTCTCGATGGCGAAGGGGGCATCCTCGCCCGTGGTGGCCGGGTCGGACTCCCCACGCAGCTGGGCATCGTGGAGGCGCCGCTTCTCCGGGTCGAGGAGGCATTCCCTGGCTTCGTTGAGTCTGACCATCATCTCGTGTGAGCCGCCGTGATCCGGGTGGTACTTGTAGCTGAGAAGGCGGTAAGCCCGGAGGATCTCTCCCGGGTTGCGTCTGGTAAGACTTCCAGGATGTCGTAGTACGTTGGCGTCTTCTTCAACTGCTGTAGCCCCCTGGACCCCATATATAGTGGACCCAGAAAACTAGACACGAAAAAGGCGATTGATAAGCTACAATCCAACCATGAGAAAGAGACACTCAC
>ENA-OWPA01000142-OWPA01000142.1-bioreactor-metagenome-genome-assembly--contig:-NODE-142-length-131760-cov-7.536728_pt1 | contig 131760 bp, 125 predicted proteins | sample MGYA00238139_ERZ651803 | MGnify/ENA primary metagenome ERZ651803 (study PRJEB26909, sample SAMN07631231) | bioreactor metagenome | isolation source: Switchgrass digestor | place: USA: Dartmouth... | reverse complement strand
TCCTATCACCCGCTCTAGTGCTTGTCAAGACTTTTTTCTGCCACCCCTTCGGCGGCAGCGCTGTCTATCTTACTAGCTCTTTTAGGGATTGTTAAGGCTCATTTTTGGTCACCCATTTTAGACAGCGTTCTCCATCTTACTAACCCTGTTGGGCTTTGTCAAGGTTATTCTCACATATAATTTATATCAAGAAAACAACATGCGTGCTGCAGTGACTATTAACAAGACCGCAAAGATCTTACGCAGTATATCAGGTGAGATAACAGCAACAGAATGCGCCCCGATATAGGATCCGATCACTGCACCTATTGCCAATACCACAGCTAGTTTAAAATTCAAATGATTTAAATTATAATGTTGCCAGGCTCCTATTAATGCAGTAGGGATAATTACTGCCAGGGATGTGCCTATAGCCTGCTGGATAGGAACATTAAAAAAATAGGTCATCATAGGGACAAGGACCACACCCCCTCCAATGCCAAGCAGAGCACTGAGCCATCCTGCGACAAAACCAGCAATTACTTGTAAAATCGGCATCTTGTTCAACTCTCTTTCTTTATTTTTTAGTGGAAAAGGATTTATTACTCTTGAATCATACAATATTATGGTACTTGATGAGGTGATTTTGTGCCACGTTGGAGCAAAGCTTTACTAGTTACTATAGCTGTATTCCTCCTTTTTGTGCAGTGCGCTGTATTTGTAAAAAAACAATACGAACAAGAGGGAAAATATCCACCAACATGGGCACTTTTGGTAAGCAACGCCATCCAGGGCAACTTAGGGAATGGTACTTTCAGCAACACACCCAACAATTTAGATCTAAAATTATTAGAACCCGGAGATATATTATTGGGGGGCAACCCAGGAGGTTCATATGGACATTATACCCATGCTGGTCTCTATATCGGTAACAACCAAGTAGTGACCATGTATACCAGCACAGGAGTTCATTTAGAACCGCCGGAAGCCTATCACCGGTATCACTGGGCTGCCATCTTAAGGGTTAAAGCTAACCAAAAGCAAAAGGAAGATGCAATTAAATACTGCAGCTCCCAGCTAGGAGCACCTTTTTTCATTCTCACACCAAAAACTGAAAACGGTCTCTGGTACTGTTCTAAACTAATTTGGGTTGCCTATCGGAAACAAGGCATTGATCTGGATCCCTTTAACTCTTATTGGGTTCTGCCCGATGCCTTCTTCTACAGCCCTTATGTCCAAATCATAGACGAATCAGAGGTGGCCTAATCGATGCAAAATAATCAAAAAGATTCATCATCTTTTCTGTCTATGACAGGGAACCTCCTGCTGATTCATCTTCTTTTTATTCTTTTAACACCCCTTATTCTTCACCTAGGTTACTTTTCAGTAGTTCTGACCCTCTGTTATGTTCTGGTATTATTCATTATAGGATTTCTGCGTTCACACGCTTTAAATATTACACCTTTAAAAGTATTGGCAGCAGGCTATTGCAGCCAGCTGCCGGGAATAATACCTTCCATCTTCGTAATTATCAAAAAGCTGTTGCCTTTTCCTGCAGTTGTGTTTGAATTTCTGGTCCAGATCTGGCAGACACCCTTTTATCCTGTCTATCCTCTCCTGCCACGCACCAGTGTAGCGGATATTCCCCTCTACTTTATGATTAACCTTATTATTTCTCTGATTATCCCACTAATCCCAGCGGCTGGAGCATATATATCCAAAATAAATAAATAGTTTATCCCATTATTTCATAAGCATATTCTTCCCAGTTGATAGGATGATACTCCAAACGCTGCTGTGTTTTTTAAAGATATCCTCAAGGGCATAAAGAAGTCTGTCCAACTGTTCACGGGACACAATTAAAGGCGGTTCCAAACGGATGACATTGGGGTTATTCAGGGTATAAGCTGTAATAATATGATATTTGTTCATCAGTTCCCCGGCCACCAGTGCTGCCAGATACTCCTCTACAAGTTTGTTGAGCCTGCCGCCGGTCAGCTTATTGAGGATACCTCCTGACATCTGTTTAAACTCAATTCCGATCAGCAGTCCTCTTCCCCGTACCTCCTTAATCAAAGAGGGGTACTTTTCCTGGAGGTCCTGCAAGCCCTGGAGCAGATAAGCGCCCTTTGCTTTGGTCTCTTCTGCCAGCTTTTCTTTGATCATCAGTTCAATGGCGGCAATCCCTGCAGCACAAGCCCGGGCATTCCCTCCAAAGGTAGAGGTGTGGAGAGTGCATTTATCCATTCCCCCAAAAGCCTTATCCCAAATCTCTTCAGTGGTGATAAAGGCTGAGATAGGAACAGCACCACCACCCAGGGATTTCCCCAAACACATAACATCAGGAATAACCCCATCTCGCTGACAAGCAAAATTGGTGCCTGTGCGAGCAAACCCTGTCTGAATCTCATCAACAATTAATAGAGCTTCATATTGATTACAAAGTTCCTGTACCCTCTTGAGATAGCCCTCAGGTGGTACATTGACTCCTCCCTCACCTTGTATAGGTTCAACGATAAAGGCTGCCACATCCTTATTTTTTAGTTTTGCTTCCAGTGCATCAGCATCTCCGAAGGGTACAGATTCACAGCCAGGGACAAGGGGTTTGAATGGGTCCTGGTATTTGCTCTTTCCTGTGACCGAAAGAGCACCCATTGTTTTGCCGTGAAATGAACCTTCACAATAGATTATCTTCTGCTTCCTAGTTGCTGCCCTAGCCAGCTTAAGGGCCCCTTCAACAGCTTCTGCACCGCTGTTGCCAAAAAATGTTCTGCACAGCCCGTCTGGAGTGACTTGTGCCAGGTTATAAGCTAGCGCTGCATATAAGGGACCCAATGAAGCCTGTAGTAAATTGGGCAGTTCTCCTGCCTGCTGTATTGCTTCAGTAATGTAAGGGTGATTATGTCCAAAGTTAAGAGCACCATACCCCCCTAAAAAGTCCAGGTATTCATTCCCTTCATCATCCCAAACAGATACTCCCATAGCCTTGACAAATCTCTTGTCAAAATTGATCAGGCCCATCATTGTTGCCATCCCAGAATTGGCATAATGCTTGTAAAGTTCACGGACATCCCCGCGACTCAACTGCATGGCATCCTGTAAAGTGAGTAGTTCGTTTCGCGGTTTCACAATCTGTCTCCTCCTGATAAGTTAGTGTTTATTTACACAATTATTATCACAGCTGATTGTTTTACCGGCTGATATATTCATTGATCGAGGTAAAATAAAACCCAGTTTCGACAACAGTTTCCCCTGTTATCTCTTCCCAAAAGCGACGGTATAAATCTAGCTGGGGCCCGTAATAGTCCACAAGCTGGTTGAGTTCGTCCTTCCCACTCACTGTATCGGTTTTATAGTCCACAATGACCCATCCCTTTTCCTCTTGGAAGACCAGGTCTATTACACCAGAAACCAGGGTTTCTGCAGGAAGCAGATCTGCCACCCTTTGGGAAAATGGAACCTCCACAAACCTCCTACTGCTTCTTAATACTCGCTTCCAAAATGGGGATTGCATAATTCCCCTCACATATTTGAGGACTTCATCCTTCTCCTGGAAAGGTCTGCCTTCCTCAATGAGAAGATTTTCTATTAAAAGTTCAAGGTTAACTTGCTCTTTCTTCAGAGAGAACTCCAGCACCCGGTGGATCACCCTTCCCCAGGAGAAACCACGCCCTGTGTCCACCCTTTTCGGAAAAGCTTTCCCGCTCTTCACCACATCGGTCACAGCCACACTATGGTAACTGGCTTGTTTGATGGTGGTGTCTTTATTAAGAAACCGGCTCCTGGCTTCATCCAAAGAAACCTGCTTTAAAGAGGGCTTCTTTGCCGTCAAATTGATCATACCACTACTATCCTCATCATCCAATACCGGCACATCAGTTAAATGTTCATTAAACAAAAACCAGGGACTGGCTTGAGGTTTCTCCGGGTAAGTGCTCACCACCAGCAAATTTTTTGCCCTGGTAGCAGCCACATAGAGCAGTCTCATTTCCTCAGCATTAAGGTATTCCTCCTCTCTCCGGCAGTAGTTATCCCAGTTGAGAGGTTGACCCAGGATTTCAGTTTTGTACTGTTTTCTTTTTTCTATCAGAAAGTAGCCTCGGGGGTAATCCCCTTCCCTGCTTATATGCTGAGAAGGAGTAACATCAACATTTTGTCCCGGATTAGCCAGTATAACTACAGGAGCCTCCAGCCCTTTGGCCTTGTGCAAATTCATCAATCTTACTGCGTTTTCATCCCCTGGGTAAAGGTCGATTTCCTCTTCTATCCCTTTCTCCATCAGCATCTCCAAATAAGAGACAAGCTCACTGAAGGATGCTATTCCCCTGCGCTCAGCAGAAGCAAGTAGTTCCAAAGACTGCACTAGATACCCAGCCCTGGCTTTCCCCTGCTGTCCGGCAATTGCATAAGGGATTGCTCCTAAATCAGATATGATTTTGGCTACAGCAGCACTTGCCGGAAGTTGCTGTACCCAACTTCTGTATCTGCGCAGACGCTCAAAAGAATCATTTAAAATCTCTCTGGACTGAGGATCAAGTGAGCTGGGGAGCCGGGCATCAATATGGAAACAGCCGCCTGCTTTCTTGAGTTTCCACAAAGTATAGTCACTGACCCCAAAAAACTGGCTCCTGAGCACTGCCAGCAGGCACACCGGGTCTTCCTGGTCTAAGACTGCCTGGAAAACATTCAAAATATCCCTCATCTCCTGGGACTCGGTAAAACCGCTGCCCCCGGCTATCTGATAAGGTATATTTCTCTCCTCCAGAGCCCTGGCATAAAGATCCATGTAATGCTTATTACGCAGCAAAATCATAAAATCGCCAGGCTGGGGTATTTCGGTAATGCCAAGCTTTTTTTCTTCAGGTGTCCGGCACAGTTTATAACAACCATTAAGCCCCCTTTGAATAAAGCAGGCGATCTGCTCAGCATTCAGCTCAACGATCTCTCTGACCCTATGGCGTGCTACCTTGGGTAAGGTGAACTTCATCACCCCTGATAAACAACCTGCACCATCATCACGCACAGTATTAAGGGGTGCAAAGGCCGCCTGATACTGGTCGGACTCCTCTGGGAAAACACCCTTGAAAACACCATTGATCCAACAGCCGACAGCTTTTACAGAACGGAAATTAGTAGTCAGGGTTAAAACCCTTCCACCCCTTTTTTGCAAAAGCCTTTTCACCTCATTGTAGATATCGATATCTGCACGCCGGAAGCGGTAAATGGACTGCTTGGGGTCACCCACCATAAAAAGTGAACCCGCTTTCGGTGTCAGCCGGCGCCAGTCCCTTTCATTCAACTCCTCCCCTGTCAAATAGAACAAAATCTCCGCCTGGATAGGGTCCGTATCCTGGAATTCATCAACCAGAAGATGGGTAAACCTTTCTTGGAAATAGCGGCGCACCTCAGGGTTCTCCTTGAGAAGTGAGGCTGTCCGCAGCAGCAGGTCATCGTAGTTTAGTTTTGATTTTTCAGCTTTGAGGTTCTGGTAGTATTCGACTGCCGGCAGTATAAAACTCACCAGAAGATAATGACAGTATTCCCTCCACTGCTGCAGGGCAGGGAGCAGAAAGCTATCCTTTAAATCTTTGAAAGCAGCTTCAACACTTTCGGCAGCATCCTTATCATCCCAGCGGTTCTTAACAACTCTGGGTTTGCGGTCCAGTTCGTTAAGCAGCCGGATCAGCTGCAGAGGGTCATTAAGATCAAAGATCCTGCGGTATCTGTTCCCTTTATTGATTAACTCCTGAAGATCATCCCAACCTTTTGGAGGCACGTGAGCAGGCAGTAAATTTTCAGCCCAGTCTAAAAAGCAAATCAATTCATCCTTCACCTGAGATAGATCCGGTTCCGGCACTGCCTCCGTCACTATTTCCACCTCAGGGTAGGTAAGTATTTTGTCAAAAAAAGCAAAAAGGTCTGCTGGCTCACAACCGATCTTATCCAGTTCAGCCAGAGCTTCTGGTTGATTTACCTGAACCTCAAGGAGGTATTCATCCCAGGCTCTTTTCCTCAATAGGGCATCATCCAGTTCCTCTATCTCTTCAAAGGAGGGATCAACCCCCGCCTCTACTGGCCTTTCTCTGAGCAATGCGGCACAAAAAGAGTGAATTGTGCCCAAAAAACACCGCTCCAGTTTACCTAAAGCCTGATCCAAGCGCTCCTTTTTCAGGGGATCGGTCTCTCTAGCAAAAGCCTCTTCCAGGGATAACTGGAATCTTTCTTTTAATTCTGCAGCTGCCTTGCGGGTAAAAGTAATGGCTGCTATAGTATCCACCTGACATCTGCCCTCTTTAATCAGGGCAACCATGCGCTGAACCAAACTGCGGGTCTTTCCAGAGCCTGCACCAGCCTCCACCATTAGGCATGTATCCAAATCATTGATAATTGCCTGTCGTGCCTGTTCATCCTTTAGGTTTTTAAACATATTCCTGCAGCCTCCTCCAGGGATCCAACCTTTTGACTGCGTTGTTTTCAAAAAGCAGCTTTGCCTTCTTTACTGCAGCCTCACAGCCGCAGACCAGCTGATAATCACAGTAATGGCACTGGGAACCCTCATGAGAAGCAACAAATGTACCCTTTTCCATGATCTCCAGTAGAGTGTTGAGCAACTCCACCAGCTTTTGCCGGTTTGCTACTTGACGAACCACCTGTTTGCCTTCACCCCTCACAGAGGGGAAGAGATAGCCAGCGAATTTTACCTTGGGTGATTGGTCCGGGAACACCTTTTTGAGAATCTCTTCTGCTGCAATGGCATAGAGAGCATGCTGGATCTGGCGTCCTTTATTAAAGTACAACTGTTCTCCATAATCCCTGGCGCTTCCGGTTTTATAATCCCAAACACAGTAAACCCCCGGCTCAATTTGATCGATCCTATCGATGATCCCACGAAAACGAATCGAACGGCCATTCCCTAGATCTATCGAGATGGAGCGGATCAGACCGTACCCAGCCTTTTTTACTTTCTCCGGGCCCAGACCAAAAGGGACTTCAAAGAAAAGGGGCAGTGTATCCCGGCGCGTTTCTTCACTCAGAAAGATGCGACAGCAGTCAAAAAGCTCATCAACTTCCCTTTGAAAAACTAGATCACTGGGGGGTGGGATCATTTGTTTATAATAACTAATCTGTTGCTTAACTATATCCTGGAGCAAAATTTGGTGTCTCTCCAAATCCGGATGCTCCCCACGGGCTTTAAGCTGCCGCATAAAATCACAGAAAATGCTGTGGAGCAAGGTACCCCGCGTCATCGGATCAAGCCATTTGGCTGGATCAAACAAGATTTCCTCCGGAGGCTTAACCCCCAGCACATATCTGAGAAAAAAGGCATAGGGACAGCCGGCCAGGTACTCAAGTTGACTACAGGAAAAAATCTTAGTAGGTAAACTCTCTGCAAGATCAACCCCAGGCAGCGCTCCATCATACTCTGTAGGCTCTGGCAGCTGCCTTGCCTCCAGCGCTTTTTGTCCGCTGCTGATATTGCTGTAACAGCTGCCCACCACAACTTGATCAAACAGCCCCTCTGTTTTATTTTTGTAGAGCCACCATTCCACCTCATCTAAAGGATCGGCATCTCCGCTGGAATACCCTGCCGGATCCTCAAGAGAACTGAGGAAATCAGAATAATCCAACAGAGGATTATCTTTTATTTGCCGATAGAACTGCAGCAACAGAGGTGCAGGAAAAAGCTCTCTGTTTTCTGCAACATCAAAACACGAATAGCTCAAAACAAGTTCTCCCCTGCGGGAAGCCAGGGCATTAGCCATGTTTGACAACTTGTTCTCCAACCTATCAACAGAAAGAGGCAGATCGGCATTTATTTTCTCTAGTTCTGAATCAAGAAGCACCGGATCCTGTCTTAAACTGCCGGGGAATGAGTTGGCATCCAAACCGACCACAAAGGTATAAGGACGTTCGGACCAAACCAGATTGCGGTAACTGGTAAGGTGCAGCCGTCCTGGTTGAGGACCGGAGCAGCCTACTTTTAGATTTTTCAGGAGATCTGTCAAGCGATCTACAGCTTCCTCCACAGTCATCTCCAATGAAGAAAGCCCAGCAATACCTTTTAAGCAGGATGTGATCGCAGTTAAAGCAGCACTATCAAAATCATCCTTCACCCTGGTCAATGACTGCACCATCTCTGCTAGAGCCCTGCAGAAATCCCCGAAAGAAACATATCCTTCATCATTCTCTGCTGGGATCTGTTTAATAAGGGATTGGATCGCCGAATTAAACTGTTGTGCCTGCTCATTTCCCATTTTTTGCGTATAAAGATCCAGCAACTGATAGCGGTCCCTTCCCCAGCCGATCCCGGCATCTCTCAAGAGACAGACTGCCTGATGGGGAGGGATCTCTTTTTGCGCACCAGCGGGTTTGATAATCAGATCGCCACTCAGAAGCAGGTCATTAAAAACTTTAGTAGAAAAGTCACTGTTAACCCATGAGAGAATACCCTGAAGGGTGCGCCCGGGACCGGTTAAAAACGCAGAAATCCCTTCAAAAACAGTAAACTCAAAATCCAGTGTAAGGGATAGAGAATACATAGCAGAAACATATTCCTGATTTGTATAGGCTACTGTTACTTGATCCAATGGGATTCTCCTGGCATGGAGCCTGCGCAATATTTCCCGCAGTTCATTGGTGATGCCGTAAGCATGATAAAAACTTACAGTATTTTTTCCCTTCAGCAGTTGGTTTTCCTGGAGTGTATCCACAGGCAAGGGAAAGAGGCTTTCCCCTGCCAGAGCAGTGATCAGGTTTTTCTGCAGGGGCGTCCACTGAACAAAAGATGGCATTAAATAGATGATCTCATCTTCTGATTTATAGGAATCTGCAAGCTGTACAGCCAGAGCGAGCAGGCCGGAGGAATCCAAAAGGCTGTGCTCCTCCAAATAACGCTCATATTCTTTAAGGATCAACTTGATATCCTGCCCCTTCTCCGAACAGACAAAGCAATCAGGTAAAAGGCTGCTGCTGTTCACATTGCACTCTCTCAATTCCATCATTGAAGTGGTTAATGCCGCAGCCAATCCTCGGGTCACCTTCTGCTTATTAAAAAAGTGAAGTTCCCCTCTTTCCTGCAGCCTCTGCAAAATCTCTTCCACGACATAGCTGGTTAAATTACCATCGAGCAATGTAATATGCCTTTCTGCCAGGTAGTCCCCTGCAATCTGTAGAGCAAGCCCGGTAGGTGTTTCTGTGCGCAAATTGATCCAGCCAACACCGGCCTGAGAAAGGCTTTCACCCAGCACATGACCGGTCTGGTAACTGGGCACAACAAGTCTTTTCTCCTCTACCGGGTATTTTTCACAAACTCCGGCCATCGCTGTCAGAAGATCATTCACCCTTCTTCCCTCCTCCCTTTACTGCGCCATAACGCAGAAAAGTGGGGCTTAAGAAAAGACTGGTTTTGGCATTGTTCCCCTTGCGATCAAGACCAAGTTCATGAAAAATCCTTTCGGCCCATTCGGTAATCTCCATTCCTCTCCTCCAGGCAAAATACTGTTGAACCAGGTCATCTCTGTTGCACAAAAAAGAACGCACATCCACCGCATGGCCGATAATCTCATAATAACCGTTGTACTGGTCGACACCCAGGGATAAAACTGCATGAACTATCTCCCCGGCTGTCACAGGCTGTGAACTGAAGAACTTCAATCCGGAATTCAGCTTGGCCAGAAACCAATTGGTGCCGCTTCTTACATCAACTACTTGATCTCTGACATAAAAAAATGGTTCAGGGTTGTCTCTTCCGTGAGGTTCCAGGCGATCCAGTAAAGCCACTTCCTGAGGAGATGGGAGAGAACTGAGCCCTACATCAACTTCGATCCAGGATACCTGGTCTTCAGGCTGTAAATGTTCCCTGGCAAAATTATTGAGAAAGGACCTCACCTGAGGAATGTCTCTAGGATGAAGGGAAAAACCAGCTGCTAATTTATGCCCTCCAAACCTATGAAGAGCCCTTGTTTCATCATGGCACTCAGCCAGTGCCTCCACCAGATCGAATTCACCTAGGGAACGGGCTGAAAAGCGCGCCTCATCTCCAGAGATGGCACCCACTGCTGCCGGGCGAGACACAGCCTGTGACAGACGGCCGGCAGCAATACCGATGATTCCCTCATGCCATTGGGGTGAAGCCAGCAAAGGAAAATAGGAACCATCATACCTGGATATACATTCCTGTTTGATTATTTCAACAGCATTTTTTCGCTCTGCATTAATTCTTTTTAATTCCCGGGCAATGGGTTCTGCTTCCTCTATAGTTCGAGCGGATAACAGCTTATAAGCCAAAAGCGGATCATCAAATCTCCCAGCAGCATTAATATGGGGTCCCAAAATCCACCCCATAATGCGCCCGTTGATCTTATATTTGTTTCCGTTCAGCAAGGCCTGCAGCCCTGGCCGCAGGTTCTTTCGCATCTGCAGCAATCCACGCCTAGCCAGCAGGAAATTCTCTCCGGTTAAAGGGCAAACATCAACAACTGTGGCCAGGGAAACCAGATCTAAATAATCATCAGGATAGGGCTGATTAAGCAGTTCTGCTGCAGCACAGCAGGCGAAATAAGCCACCCCGGCCCCAGAATACTCCCTGTAACACTGAGAACTGGGAAGTTTGGGATTCACCACCGGTGCAGCAGGCAGCTCTCCCAGAGGCTCATGGTGGTCAGTTATTAGAAGATCAATCCCAAAGTTGTTAGCTGCTGACACAGCATCAAAGGCCGCAATACCGTTATCCACAGTCACTATCAGATCAAAACCCTCATCAACAGCGCGCCTCACATGATGAGAAGTGATTCCATAACCATCATCCTGGCGGGAGGGCAGAAAAGGCTTTACTTCTGCACCACAGCGTTCAAGAAAGCTGGTCATAATCAGTGTGCCGCAGATCCCATCACAATCATAATCCCCAAAAACCAATACCTTCTCTTTATTGGCTATAGCCCGAGCGAGTCTTCGGGCTACCTGCTCCATACCTGGGAGAGAAAATGGGGAAGGCAACTGCTGATCATCAGATAGTAGATTCTTGCTCATCCCTCTGGCAGCAAGAACACCTTCTAAAAGCCGATATTTGGGGTAAATAATATCAGTGTTGCGAAACTTCCAAACTGGCATATTTACTACAGCGATGATACGCTGTATATCACCTCCCCTAAAAGGTATTCGCAATGGAAAGGAAACTTCCTTTTTTCCAGAGGTGCTTTTAGGGGATCATATGCTTTCGCTTTTCAGCTAAAAACATCAATAAAAACTGAGCCGTACCGCAAATACGGTACGGATAATTAAATTAAGCTAAGATTCATCAAAGATCTACTTTCTTCAACGGAGCCGTAGTTACCTTATAAGCTGTAGGGCATACTGCCCTTTTTTGTGCGACTGAAAGTTTATCTGATTTCAGTCTGATAACAGCGTTTCGATAGTATAGCCAATAATTCCTTTATCTTTTGGAACAAAAAAGGGACAAGTTTGAATCTCAACTGTCCCTTTACCACAAGCTGTAAGGGCAGACCGCCCTTTTTTAAAACCCTCATTTAAAAGGCCTACTGCTGCAATTATGCCCGAATATTGTGCCAAAGTTTGAAAAAAGCTGTTTAATATCACTGCTGCCACATTTTGGGCATTTCACCTGTTTCCGTTTCCACCAACTGACAACAACAGTGAATTTTTCGTTACAGTTCTGACACAGGTACTCATAAATAGGCACTAAAACCACCCTTCCTATATATTTTCTTTAGATTAAGTTCATGCCCACCAGATACTGAAATCAGGAGTTGCCTCGGTTAAATAAAGAGGGTTGTACCTGATTGATCAGCGGCATTCAAAAAAGTGGCCACTCCACCGATCTCCACACCGTCGATCAACTCTTCTTTTTTGATTCCCATAATATCCATGGTCATGTTACAGGCAACCATCCGCACATTGAGCCTCTTCGCCTGTTCGATCAATTCCTCCAGAGAGGACACATTCTTTTGCTGCATGATCTTCCTGATCATCTGCGGCCCCATGCCCAGCATATTCATTTTGGAAAGGGGTAGTTTGACACTGCCCCTGGGCATCATCCAACCTAACATGCGCTCGATAAAGTTCTTTTTCACAGCTGTTTTTTGAGTTTTGCGCAGTATGTTCAATCCCCAGAAGGTGAAAAACATAGTCACCTTTTTGCCCATCGAAGCTGAGCCATTGGCGATAATAAAGGAAGCAATGGCCTTGTCTAGATCTCCGCTGAAAACAACCAATGTATTCTGATCACTTTGCTGAATCCGTTCTAGGGATGAGTCACTCTCCAGATCGCTCTGTCCTGCCTGACCCTTTCTGACCACCGCCTGGATAACATTCCCTTCCCTTTTTATTTCCAGCAACTGGTTGCCGGTGTTGTCACACCAGGACTCAATATCACTGACAAACCCCGGATCTGTTGCAGAAACCTCTAAAATATCACCTGTTTTGAGTTCTTGCATCATTTCAAAAACCTTAACAATCGGACCTGGACACTGCAGTCCGCAGGCATCTATTCTCAACCTTTCAACCTGCTGTTCAGGTTCACTACCGGATTTTGTAACTGGTTTGATGGCTGGTTCCGCAGCAACTGAGATTTCTTGAACAACCTGTTCTGTTTCCCCAATTCTTTTGTCATCCAGCACTGCTTTATAGGTCAACCAACCGCCGCTCAAGTTCCTCACTTTTTTAAAACCGTTCTGCACTAGGATGCGATAGGCCAGGTACCCCCTAAAACCAACCCGGCAATAAACAATGATCTCCTTATCCTGAGGAAGTTCTGACAATCGCTCCCTTAATTCTTGTACTGGTATATTGACTGCCCCGGGCAGATGGCCGACCTCATATTCTGCAGCTGTACGAACATCAAGCAGTAATGTTGATTCTCTGTCCAGCTGATCTATTTCATGCCAGTAGATAACCTCCATATCCCCATTGATGATATTACCTGCTGTGTATCCCGCCTGGTTCACAGGGTCCTTGGCTGAAGAGAAGGGAGGCGCATAAGCTAATTCCAGCTCCTGCAGGTGAAAAACCGTTTCCTTTCTCCTCAGCTCAGCTGCCAGCACATCGATCCGCTTATCTACACCTTCCCTGCCAATGATCTGAGCCCCTAAGATCCTGCCATCTTTGGGGTCAAAGATAAGCTTAATGTGCATTGCAGAAGAGCCTGGATAATAGCTGGCATAAGCACCCGGATGGGTATAGGAAACTTTGTAGGGAATCCCCTTCTTTTGCAGAGTTTTCTCATTGGCACCTGTAGATGCTGCCACCAAATCAAACACCTTGGCGATAGCTGTCCCTTGAGTCCCATGGTATGCCGCTTTTCTTCCAGCTATAATATCAGCAACGATCCTCCCCTGTTTATTGGCAGGCCCAGCCAGAGGAATTAATGCTGCCTCACCTGTTATATAATACTTAACCTCAACAGCATCACCGATAGCAAAAATATGGGGATCACTGGTCTGCATTTGCTCATTGACCACAATCCCTCCCCTTTCACCAATAGCCAGACCAGCCCATTTCGCCAGATCAACTTCTGGTTTGACTCCAACTGCCATAATCACCATATCTGTTGGCATTTCTCTGCCGCTGCTGAGGCTTACTTTGACGACTGAGCCATCTTGTTGAACGAAAGAAGCAACAGCATCATTAAGAACCAGTTCCACACCTGATTCTCTCAGGTGTTGATGCAGGAAAACAGCCATATCGTAGTCAAGAGTAGGAAGCACCTGGTTGGAGGCTTCAATTATTGTTGTTTTGATACCCAATCGATGGATATTTTCTGCCATTTCCAAACCTATAAAGCCGCCGCCAACCACTACTGCACGTTTTGCCTGGCTCTTTTCTACAAATTCTTTCAACACATCCACATCAGGAACACTGCGCACAGTGAACACATTATCTGCATCGATTCCCGGTAGCGGCGGCCTTACAGGTGAAGCACCTGGTGAGAGGATCAAATAGTCATAGGACTCCCGGTAAACCTTCCCAGTATGATCCAGCACCTCAACCTCTTTTTTGTCTGGATAGATTGCTGTCACTTCATTGTTAACCCGCACATCGATATTAAATACCTTTTTCATTGCCTCTGGTGTCTGTACTAAAAGCTTTTTCCGGTCTGTGATTACATTACCGACATAATATGGCAAACCGCAGTTGGCATAAGAGATATATTCTCCCCGTTCCAAAATGATGATTTCCGCCTGTTCATCCAGCCTGCGAAGCCTGGCTGCTGCACTTGCTCCGCCGGCTACTCCACCTACAATCAGGACCTTTTTACTCATGAGAGAAACCTCCTTACTTTTGTATATACAGATATTTGGATATCCTGTTTAAAAAAATTAATCCTCAACTTCATTAAATAAAACCTCTACTATTCTTCTTGCATCATCATTGACCACACGATAGAAAACTTCTAATCCGCTGCGCTTTCCTTCAATGATCCCTGCGCTGCGCAATTTAGCCAGGTGTTGAGATATGGTCGATTGTGGCATCTCAAGGCAGTTTTGAATATGGGACACATTGCACTCCTCATTTGATAACAAACCCCTGACAATACACAGCCGCACAGGATGAGCCAGAACTTTCAGCAATTCTGCCTTTTCATTAAAAAGTGCCGGATTAGTCTTAACGGTCTCTAGCTCTGGCATTCATCTCACCCCAAAGCATTTTTTATATATTATTATATTACGATATATAAAAGTGTCAAGTATTGTTTTCCAATAAATTCTTCTTTTTTTCTATAATGATCAATTAACAAAATCCAGATGTTAACTGGTAACTACCGGATATAACGGTTATTGTCGCAAACTTATGCCATACTCCCCCACATCTGTCATATTCACATTGTTTAAATTCTATAAAATTGATGCCGAACTGATAGTGCACACCTTTTCTCCGGATACCCAGGATCAAAACACACAAAGTTTTCAGCTTACACCAAAGAGTTGGCAGAAACACCGGCATTAAAGGCAGAGTCAATTATTTAGAGGAACAGGAACCATAGTACTGAATGATCAAAAACAGGTCTTTTCCAGTTTTACACCTCTGAAAAAGCAAAGTCACAGTACTGGATTTGAGCAACAACAAGGTGCAGCCAACAAAGAAAAACCCGCCGCTATGGCGGGTCTACATTGGCGATCAGAATAATTTGTATTTTTCCCTCAACTGCTGCGAAATTTCCCGGAGCATACTAAAAGATTTTTCTACACCTGATTGGTCCTGGTTTACCAAGCAGCAGCGGGCTGGAGTAAGCCATGCCTGAGCTAGGATCTGCTCTTTGGGAATTCCTACAGCAGCCAAAGAATCCCAATAACTTTCAAGTTTTAAGATCAAATCTGATGTGGTTATATCACTCAACTGTTCATCAAGTGTAGGTGTTATGCCCCAGGCAATAATGCCTCCCCTATTCAAAAATCCTCTGATCTCTTCTCTATAGCAGATAAAAACATCACCACAAGCCAGAGCATCCAAAGATATAATATCGAGATCAAGATTGAGCAAAAAGGACCAGTCAGGATTAGCACACAGATGCACACCCTTTGGGCCAGAGAGGGTTTTTAAAAATTCAGCATAGTCTTCTCGAGCCCTCTCTGAACTATAACCGGTCATAGCCATAAAAATCATCCCCAGGCCAGGTTCATCGGTCCAAACAAATGCTCTCTCATTATACTTTACGAGTTCCTGGTACTGAACATTTATTTTCTGAGACATAAACTCATACAGAAACTGCCGTACTTCATCATCATAGATGATCGGTTTTTTATCTTCATCAGTAATTTTCAGGCCATAGCTGACAGGGCCAATTAACTGGCCTCGGACAGCATAGTAGGGTGATAGATCATTTTTTAAAAAAGCATCATAAACCAGAGAGTAGCGGGGGGATAACCTAAAATAATCCAGATCATCAATATGCTCAAAGTAATCGGGAAGCTCCTCATAAAATTTGTCTTTAGAAAAAGAGATCTGTTTTTTGTCTTCATCGATGATAATACCTGGCAGATGTTCAGAAGCCTGGACATACATATCCTCATAGAAACTTACTTTCGGAAGCTGTGGCCAAAAGGGAATATCCAGTGAAAATGCAAGCCTTAAGGCGTCTTCCACAGAAGTGTGGGGAAGTATCCCCATCGCAGTTGTTTGACAGTTGCCGATTAATTCTTTGATAATAATCCTCTCCTTTCCGCTCTCTCTGAGAATTCAGTGGGATCTTTTTTAATCATCTCAGGATTTGCTGTCCCATCGTGAGCGCCATCCAACCTTTATGCTGTAAAGCCTGGGTACAGCCTGCATCTACCCTAAAACACAAATATTAATATAATCTATATTTTTCCCGCAGTTGCTGTGATAATTGCCGGAGTAGAAAAAAGGATTGTTCCACATTTGATAAAGCCGAATTAAGGAAAAAGCAGTGGTCTGGAGCAAGCCAGGCTTGCGCTAATATCTGCTCTTTAGGTATACCTCGTGCAGCTAAATAATCCCAAAACCCCTCAAGTTTGGCCAGCAGTTCGGATACATTCACGGTTTCTGTCTGTTCATCAGTTGTAGGTGATATCCCCCAGACAATTATGCCTCCTTGATCTAAAAAGTTTCTGATCTCATCTGTGTAGTAGGTAAAAACCTCACCCCAGGACAGAGCATCAAGAGAAAGGATATCCAGGTCAAGATTGAGCAAAAAGGACCAGTCGGGATTAGCACACAGATGCACACCCTTGGGACCGGAGATTGTTTTCAAAAAATCGGAATACTCCTCCCGGGCACTTTCAAAGGTGTAACCAATATTAGCATTGAACAGCATGGCCAAATGGGGCTCATCGATCCAGACAAAAGCCCGGTCATTCTTTTCTTTGAGTTCCTGATACTGAACATTTATCTTCCGGGACAAAAACTCATATAGAAACTCCCGTACTTCATCATCATAGATGATCAATTTATAGTTTTCATCAATAATATTCAGTCCAAAGCTGAGAGGCCCTATCAACTGGCCGCGCACAGCATAGTACTTGGATAGGTCTTTCTTTAAAAAAGCATGGTAAACAGGGGAGTAATCAGGGGATAGCCTGAAATAATCCGGGTTCTCCATGTTACTTAAATACTCTGGAAGCTCTTCGTAAAACTTGTCTTTCGAAAAGGAGATCCGACCTTCCTTTGCATTGGTGATGATACCGGGCAGATGCTCAGTGGCCTGCACATACATATCTTCATAAAAACTCATGCGAGGAAGCTGCGGCCAAAAAGGAATATCTAGCGATAACGCTAGAGTTAAAGCCTCTTCCATAGAAACATGAGGAAGTATCCCCATTGCAGTTGTCTGACAGTTGCCGATCAGATTCATTGTCCTTTACCCCTTTCTGCAAAGCAGGATTCTTGCCTAGTCCACTTATGCTCCTTAGAACAAATCAACTCAAATTAACTATATTCTTTATCAAGCCAGTAGACAAGAAGAAGATACAGATTACCGAGCAAAATATAACTCCATTATCAACACCACTGTAATACAGACCACAATCCATTCCCCAAATAGGTCTCAGACTTCCCACTGCATTATTTTCCCATAATTTAATGCTATAATATTATAAGTTAATCATAATCATTGCAATGAGGTGATCTGATGCTGATCGGGCTTGTCAGCGACTCCCATGGTGAATTGGAAAATTTAAAGGATGCTGTTTGGAAACTGGCCTACAACTGGCATGTGCGCATGATCGCTCACTTAGGGGATGAGTGTGAAGATGTGGATGCTATTCGTGATATGAGGTTAGAAATCATTGATGTGCCGGGGGTATACAGCAAAGAGTACCAAGACCCTGCCGTTCCCAACCGCATAATTAAAGAGATCGAAGGAAAGAAAATACTATTCACCCATACAGCCCAAACCCATCAAAATGATCTTCCCAATGACCTGGATCCTGAGCAGCTTGCTTCAGAAGGCAAGATCGATGTGATCGCTTACGGCCATACCCATATCCCTGAAGCAAAGTTTGAAAAGTGTGTCCTCTGGGTAAACCCCGGCCACTTGAAAAATGAAGACAAAAAGGGACATGCCCCTAGTTTTGCGGTGCTGGATATCGATAAAAATAATGTCAGGGTTCTGCTCATTGATCTAAAGAGCGGGGATATTTTTGATTCCTGTGACATGAAGAGTGAATAGTAAAAAAACTGCCCGGTAAACAAGGCATTTTTTAATGCGCTGATCTTATTTAAATTGACAATGAGCTAAATAGACATCTTCTTGCTATGGTCATACTGCAAATAAAAAAAGCTCCCATCAACTGGAAGCCTTATTTCACTGGTGGACGTGAGGGGATTCGAACCCCTGACCTCCTGAGTGCGAACCAGGTGCTCTCCCAACTGAGCTACACGCCCATTGCCCTAATAATCTTACCCTGCAGTGCGTTCTCTGTCAAGAGTTCATTAAATAGTATCATCTACTGCCCTTTTTAAGTTTTCAACGATCTTTTCCCGGATCCCTTTCCTCACCAATGGTTCCACATCCTTAAACTCCAGGTGGGGAAAGGCATTTATTATTTCCTGACCCATCAATGTACCCTCTCTCAGCAGTCCAGCTTTGCCCAGCATCTCGATGGTTTCTTTATCGGTCTTCCCAGTTCTGATAAATTCGTCATATAACTGCAACAACTCTAGCCAGAAAGAACGAGGTAGATCCTGTTCGCCCATTGTTTTTCCTCCCTTCTTAAGATCAGCTTAATCCTCTGAACTTTTGTTTATACAAGGCATGATAGATAACTATTGCCACAGAATTTGATAGATTTAAGCATCTTGCCCCCTGCACCATAGGGATGCGAAGACACAATTCTTTATTTGCCTTGATCAAATCCTCAGGTAAACCGTGGGTCTCTGCTCCGAAGACAAAAAAATCACCGGCTTGGTAATCAAAATCTGTGTAATAATTCATCCCCTTAGTTGTAAGATAATAAAACTTTTTATCTGCATGTTTTGCTGTAAAATCATCAAAACTGTCATAAACATGGACATCAACCAGATGCCAATAGTCAAGACCTGCCCTTTTCAGTTTTCGATCCTCAAGTGAAAAACCAAGGGGACCGATCAGGTGAAGATGACACCCTGTTGCAGCACAAAGTCTGGCAATATTACCTGTATTTTGCGGTATCTCCGGCTCAAAAAGTACTATATTGAACATTTATTATTCACTCCATCTGCATTATAAACTATATAAAACGTGGTGTCTATTCAAATCCAATTACAGCTCAAAAGTTGATAACTATTTCTGGGAAGCAAAGATGTTTCATTTATTATTTGTCTTTCTTTGAGACAACACAAATGCTTTTGTTTGAAACCAAGAAAAAACCAGATATAATATAACGATAGTAATGGAAATGAAACCATCTCCCAAGCTTGACACCATTATTGGTACTGTTAGATGGAGGGTTTATTTTGGCAAAAAGACGCTATCATGACTCTTTATGGAAACCAGCAGGAAAGGCTATCAGTGATCATAAGATGATCGAGGATGGGGATCATATTGCTGTCGGTCTTTCCGGCGGTAAAGACAGCTTGACACTTCTTTATGTTTTGAGTGAAATGAGAAAGTTCTCCCCTGTCAAATTCCATCTGCACGCGATTACTGTTGACATGGGATATGGCATTTCTCTGGAGCCGATCCGAGACTTTTGCCGGGAGCTCGGTGTCAGCTGGTCACAGGTACACACCAAAATAGCACCAATCGTTTTTGATATCCGCAAGGAGCCAAACCCCTGTTCCCTCTGCAGCAAAATGCGCAACGGCGCTCTGCACTCGGCAGCCAAACAGATGGGGTGCAGTAAAATTGCACTGGCTCACAGCCTGGATGATGCCATAGAAACCTTTTTGCTTTCACTTTTTTATGAGCGCAGAATCAAATTGATGCAGCCGGTCAGATACCTCTCCCGGAGAAAGGTCACTGTGATCAGGCCGCTTATTTATGTTCGCGAAAAAACCATCAGAAATTTCACAGAAACCTTTAAGTTGCCTGTGGTGAAAAACCCCTGCCCTGAAGATGGCAAGACTCAAAGGCAGGAGATGAAAGAATTGGTTTCAGACCTGGAAAAGCGGTTTCCTGGTGTCCGGGACCGGCTTCTGACTGCTTTTCAAAAATCTGATCCTGACTCACTCTGGAAAATCCCCTGAAAAAAGGAGATGGCCAACTCACCCATGGCCTCATAACCTGCTTTATTGGGGTGAACATTATCCAAATAGAGTTCCTCTTTCACCTTCCCTTCGGTATCGTTAAAAGCATCGGCGAAATCAAGGCAATACAGACCATACCTATCAGCTAATTCCTTTTCCTCTTTCCTGATGCGCTCCAATTTACCTGCCGCATAATGGTCCAAAACAGGCATAGGCAAAGCCACCACAGGGATAATATTATCTTGTTGCGCTTTCTTGATGATGTCTTCCAGGTGATAGATTGTTTCGGCACAGGAAATCTCAGGGTTGTAGGCATCATTGGTCCCCCCTAGAATAATTAAAAAATCCGGACAGTATTTCTGGACATTCCTTTGATACCTTTCATTCATCTCTTCCATGGTATTGCCATTGACACCTGCATTGATCATTTTTAATGGGCAGCGATCGTCAACATATGCAACCCAGGAATCGTCTGGACTATATGGATAACCAAATGTAAGGCTGTCCCCCAGGCACACAACTGTCTTCCTGATCACTGGTGCAACTCCCCCCTATTAGCGAATTTCTAAACTGCGCAATCTATTGATTGCCGCGGCGATTTCAAAGCTGCGCGGTCTGGCATAATCCCCATTCTTCTCTTTATAGGGTGAAATCACATCCAGGCCATACTGATCTAAATCACTTTCAATACGCCTGATGGCTTCGCTCAATGAGCAGTTGCCATCAAAATATTTTTTCCAGGCGTAATAAATGATATCTGCGATAGCTCTGGTCTGGCTGGGATCCACTAACTGTTCCACATCATCCAACTCTATCTGATAGCGGCCAAACTGAACCACATCCAATCCCTTTGCCCCTACCTTGGTTTTTCTCCCTCGCTGTGGGTCAAAACTTCCCGGAAAAGGCACCCTGGGTTCCATCTTTCCGAACCCTTTCCCCCTTTCCGGTCTCCTGAGCGCAGGGTACTTTTGGCAAATATCCTTCGCCTCTCTGCTGACATCTACAGGTTTATATTCATTCATCATAATAACCTGATCAGCTACATCCAGATAATCCCCAGAACCCCCGATAACCAAGATCGAGGAAACACCCAACTCCTCATATAGTGGACGCACCTGATCCAGGAAAGGTGTGATGGGCTCTCTTTCTTTAGAAACCAGGGCCTGCATCCTGCCATCGCGAATCATAAAATTAGTGGCACTGGTGTCCTCATCGATCAACAGCAGTTTGCAGCCTACCTCTAATGCTTCAATAATATTGGCCGCCTGAGATGTGCTCCCACTGGCATTCTCTGTTGAAAAACGACGGGTATCCTGTCCGAGGGGGAGATTGTTGATAAATGGACTGATATCCACCTTTTCAACCCTTCTCCCCTCCTCTGCCCTGATCTTAACTGCCTCCTTGATGGTGATCACCCACTCCCTGCCATCAGCTGGAAGATGATTGTAGACACCCCGTTCCAGCGCATGGAGCAGTGTTGATTTCCCGTGAAATCCCCCACCAACGATGAGGGTAACCCCTTCAGGGATCCCCATCCCTTTGATCTCACCATGATTAGGAGTCTTAAAGGACACCATAAGAGATGGTGGGCTGATGAATGGTATCACTCCCTTGGTCAAAGGCAGGTCACTTACACCACTACGCCGGGGCAGAATTGAACCATCAGCTATAAAGGCAACCAGACCCTGCTCTGGGAGTGACTCTCTGATGAATTCTTGGTCTTCAGCAAGGTAAATGTGTTCAGCCAGTTCTTTCTGGTTGATAGAATCATAGAACAGGCTGTTATCCACTATTTTGGGAAGCTCCTGAAAGAACATTGTCTGGGCAACATTTCCCAGTACAGTACGCCCTCTTGCCGGCAGCCCGCAGAAAAACCGCGCCTCTACATAATCACTGTTGATGATAACAGCGCTTCTTTCCAGAACTTGCTGTTGCCCTGCATCAATAAAGATCAAGCCGCTTTTTCCTGTACCTCTGTTTCCTGCGCAAAACTTCTTTACAGCTTTGTCAAAACACCTGGCCAGGTAGTCACAGAGAGCAATTTTACGGGGCTTGTCCCGGAAAAAAGCTTCCGGGAATTTTGCCCGCTTTTGTCTTACCTGAACTCGCAAACTGGAAGGTGATGCAAAGGGATCTCCCTGCACATGATCAATAAACAATTGATAGTCTCCGAAATCATATTCCCCTTTGAGCTCCTGGTAGGCTTTATACCCTTTATTATTGATTCTGTTGATTTTTTCTTTTAAAGACCTGCTGTCCTGCAAAACCTACACCTCTTTTTGTAAAAAATCATATACATCTGATACACAACAGTTAATACCATCTACAGGTTTCATTTTCATTTTTTCACTTACCGTTCTGCAGCTAATAAATAGGCTTCATCAACCAGCAGAGAAATAAGTTCTGCGAAAGAAATGCCCGCTGCTCTGGCAGCATCGGGGAGAAGGCTGGTTTCAGTCATTCCTGGCAGTGTATTTGTTTCCAAAATAAAGGGTTCGTATTTTTTGTTTAACATTAAATCAACACGGGCATACTGAGAGCAGTTCATAGCTTTGTAGGTTTTCAAGGCCAATTCCTCTACCTGTGCGACTGCCTCAGGTGGAATGCGAGCAGGTATAATATGGTGGCTCATCCCTGGAGTGTATTTTGCCGTATAATCGTAAAATTCTGTTTCTGAAACGATCTCGATCAGGGGCAGCACCCGCGGCTCCTTTGTACCTAAAACAGCTGCGGTGAGTTCTATACCATCAATGTATTTCTCTACTACAACTGACTGATCATATTTGAACGCTTCATGGAGAGCCTTTTCCAGCTCATCTTCCTCCCTGACTATAGAAACGCCTATTGTTGAACCCTCTCGTACCGGTTTTACTACCAGGGGCAATCCCAGTTCTTTAGTCAAGCTTTCTATTGTACTTCGGTCATACTGCTCTGTTATGACCTGATACGGTGGAGTAGGAATCCCTTCATACTCCATAATCTTTTTAGCCATCACCTTATCCATACACAAAGCACTGGAAAGCACACCAGAACCTGTATAGGGAAATCCCAGTATTTCCAATAACCCCTGCATAGTTCCATCTTCACCATACCTGCCGTGCAGTGCTATAAAAACAACATCCGGTTGGAATCCCTGCAGCTCACCGATCAGATCACCCGCAGGGTCGATCTGCTTAATCTCATAACCTTTTTCAAGCAGTGCCTGTGAAACTTGCCTCCCTGTCTTTAGTGAGATCTCACGTTCAGAGGAACGCCCACCCATCAATACTGCAATTTTACGCGGTTTTTCATTTGCCACTGAGCACACTCCTTTGCTATAATTACTGTCACGTTTTATTTATTCTATAACATTTAATAAAATACCTGAAACTTTTTTTCAACCTTCTTTACACAAATTATGTTTTTCGTTATAATAGTAATGCAATAGAGGGGTGTAGCTCAATTGGTAGAGTAGCGGACTCCAAATCCGTTGGTTGCGGGTTCGAATCCTGCCACCCCTGCCAGTGAAACCAAGAATGACGGAGGTTAAAAGCTCCGTCATTTTTTTCTATTGTTTAGGTATCCCCTTTCTTTCAGGAACTATGGCGACAAAATGGCGACAAGGGCGATAGTCGCTAGAAAAAACAATAACCCCCGCCATCAGGAGGAGATTATTCACGTGAATTAATTTATTCACCTGTCCACCCAAATAAAAAACGCCCGCTAAGGCGAACACTGCTTTACCGTAAGAAAATAAGCCCTTTTGGACAATAAAAAAACACCCTCTTGGGTGTCACTCACTTATATAGTGAATATATTTGCTGAGCTTGAGCAGATCCAGGACGGTAATTTCCCCGTCCTGGTTCATGTCTGCCCGCAGTTTTTCCTGCCTGCTTAATTTCTCTTTTTTTAGCAAATAGTTTTGTAATTTTGTTAGATCCTTCTCATCTATCACATTGTCACAATTCACATCGCCCAGATAAACCGGTGATTGAGCCTCTATTATGAGGACCTGGAGCAAAAATAATAACACCATTATTGCTATTAGGTATATTGCTCGAACATTCATTTCCATATCAACCCCTCCTTTTATGACAATTATACAGTATTTTCCATTTCAACTAACCGGCTGTTATCAGTTACACAACGAGTACGAAACACCAAGAGAGCTAAGAACCATATTGAACCAGTATATAAAAAAAACCTACAATACCTATCGGCCTCATTCTTCATTGGATGATGCTTGCTCAATAGACTTGTATATTAATAGCAAGCTCAATGAAGCTGCTTAATAAAAATAATACGGAAAGGAGAGTAGTGTTCTTGACAGGGAAGCATTACAACTGGCCATCTATGTTGTTTAACTTGTTTTCCCGATACTATGTCGTAAATACTCCCAAAACAAAAATAATTACAAAAAATATTCCCCTATCGCTGATCTGTTATTTCAACAAACCTAAAGGATCAATAATGCCCTTAGAAAATTTTTTAGTATAGCTTTCCTATAAAAAATAGAGAGGATTTTTCCTCTCTATTACCTTTAATTAATTCATAATTTTCCTTCTGTATTCCTGATCGCCAAATGATAAATCTGAATTTCCTACCGGGTCATCCCACTCTGGTTCAAGTTCCAATGAATCAACAAGATAATATGTATTTTGTAATAGTATCATAAACCTTAAAAAGAAGCTCAGACATCTGCTTGCTCTTAAAGAATTGCAATTCAACCGGTATCCCGCCGGACAGCACAAGTTTGATTTCAGCATCCAAATCAAATGTGCCAGCGGTTTCAATTGAGTAAGCGACAATTGACTTATAAGGGATTGTGCAGTATTCGATCTTTTTGCCTGTTAATCCCTGTTTATCAGCGATTAAAATCCTCTTGTCAGTAAAAACTGCAGCATCGCGGATGGTTTTCACTGCAAAAAGGGGTATTTCCTGAGGAGCCAGCAGGTCCTCCATGTGCTTCGGAATCGGTACCTCATTATAAAAACAATACTTGGTAGATAATACATCTGACATACAAACACCTCCCTGCTTATCTTCTTTCATTCTCCCGCAAGAAAAGGATTTCCTGCTGGAGAGATTTAGCAGTTGCTCAACCCCCTTGCACCGAACATCTGTTTGGATTATAATAAAGGAAACACATGTTCGGGGAGATCAAAATGAACCGTGCCATTTTGCTTGCAGATATGAACTCCTTTTTCGCCAGTGTGCATCAGGCGCTTGATCCGGAACTGCAGGGCAAACCGGTTATTGTTGCCGGGGATCCGGAAAAGCGCCATGGAATAGTTCTCACCGCCAGTTATGAAGCCAAAAAAAGGGGCATCAGAACAGGGATGGGGGTCTGGGAGGCCAGGCACCGCTGCCCTGAGGGGATTTTTATCAAGCCCCAGTACCACCTTTATGTGGATTTTTCTAGCCGCGTCCTGCAAATAATGGGTGATTTCACACCCCTTGTGGAACCCTTTTCTATTGATGAGGCCTTTATGGATGTTACCGGCTCACAGAAACTCTTTGGTTCTCCTGTGGAGATCGCCAAAAAGTTAAAGGAACGGATCCGCCGGGAAATTGGGATCACCTGTAGTATTGGAGTCGGCCCTAATAAATTATTAGCTAAAATGGCAGCTGGTCTACAAAAACCGGACGGTTTGACAGTGATGACCCATGAAAATATGCCTCAGCTCTTATGGCCACTGCCGGTCCGGGAGCTTTTCGGTGTGGGGCACCGCTATGAGCAGCATCTTCACAAGTTGAACATTTATACCATCGGGGATCTGGCCAAATACCCGGCAGCCATTCTCAAGAAAAAGTTTGGCCTCTACGGTGAAACACTGTGGTTGAGCGCCAATGGCATCGACTCCAGCCCGGTTGATCCCGACAGCCTCAACCGGGTGAAAAGTATCGGCCAGCAGATAACTCTACCCCGGGACTATAAAGGAAATGAAATCAAGGTGGTTATTCTGGAACTTGCAGATCTGGTGGCTCACCGGGTGCGGGCCGGAGGGTACCTGGGGAAGACTGTTTCCCTCACCCTCAAGGACACCAACTTTTGCTGTCTTTCCCGGATGCAGACACTAAAGAGGCCCACCAATCTTGCTGCAGATATTTCTGCGGCAGCTTTTGAGCTGCTGCAGAAGCACTGGTCCCCCCGCTGGCCTGTGCGTATGGTGGGAGTATCCCTGGCCAACCTTTTCCCCTCCCAGCTGGAACAGGCAGAATTATTCGGCAACAGGGAAAAGCTTCGGGGGATAGAAAAAGCATGTGATCAGGTGCGGGAGCGTTATGGAAGAACAGCCGTTTTCCGGGCAATCTCACTGAAAGAAGGATGCCTGGAACATGTGCGTTACCTTTAAGATACTAGAATTCCTTTATCGCTTTACTCAAATCGATAAGTGGATTGGAGATTTTTGGGGTTTATTTCCCAAGTACATGATTTCTGATATCTGACTTCTGGCTTCCGACATCTATTTTCGCCAGGCTTGCTTTATTGCTTTATCGCCCTCCCCAACCACTGACTGTGTATTAGCGGGGAGGGCACTAGATCAAGACATTAATACTTTGGGGGTTTGATTACAGTGAGCATTTATAACAATAATAAACTCTGGGAAGGCCACCGGGTCATCCTCCCAGAGTTCCGGGAAAAGGTAATATACAAATGCCGGGACTGCCGTTATCATATTTTGATTCAGGGCAAGGAAGAGCTACGGCAGGGTTGTATCGAAAAATACAAAGAATTGTGGTCAAGACCACCGGAAAAAATAGAGGTGCTTGTTCTCCTCAAGTTGGTGGGAGAAGAAGGACTGCAGGAGATATTGAGCAGAGCTAACCCTGAGGCACAGAGTTGCGGTTATTTCAGGCGAAAATTACCCCCTAATAATATACGCACCCCGCAAGGGGGATAACTGCATCGATAATTATTTAAATCATTAGACTGCTGTCTCACTATAGACCTAAAAAAAAGAAAAGCTGGCTACTTAGAACCAGCTTTTCTCACTCACATGATTAGGATATTCAATATATCCTTATCCCAGGATGGCCTTGATATCCTCCTCAGGTGTGGTAATAGGCTGAATATTGTAATTATCCTGCAGCACCTTAAGCACATTCGGTGTCAGGAATGCCGGCAGGCTCGGGCCAATCCTGATATTTTTAATCCCCAGATGCAGCAGTGTCAGAAGGATAGCTACCGCCTTCTGTTCGAACCAGGAGAGAACAAGGCTCAAGGGCAGGTCATTGACCCCACACTTAAAGGCATCAGCCAGGGCAACCGCCAGCTGGATGGCTGAGTAGGCATTATTGCACTGCCCCATATCCAAGAGTCGAGGTATACCATCGATCTCGCCCAGGTCCAGATAGTTGAAGCGGTACTTGCCACACCCCAGAGTCAGGATTACGCAGTCCTGCGGCAGTTTCTGCACGAACTCTGTATAGTAGGACCTGCTGGAGCGTGTTCCATCACAACCGCCAACAAGGAAGAAGTGGCGGATCTTGCCTGATTTAACTGCTTCAATTACTTTGTCTGCTATCTGAAGAACAGCTTGGTGATGGAAACCGGTCATCGTTGTAGGCCCGATATTCTCCTGAAGTGGAGGCAAAGACAAAGCCTTCTCGATTACTGGAGTAAAATCACGGTTTTCGATATGGACAACACCCGGCAGATCAGCGATCCCACAGGTAAACATCCGGTCTTTGTAAGAATCCCGCGGTATCAGCACACAGTTGGTGGTTCCCAGGATGGCACCTGAAAACTCCTCAAACTCTTTTCTCTGATTCTGCCAAGCAGTGCCGTAGTTCCCTACCAGATGCGGGAACTTCTTCAATTCGGGATAGGCATGAGCCGGCAGCATCTCCCCATGGGTATAAACATTAACTCCCTTGCCTTCTGACTGCTTCAACAGTTCATAAAGGTCCAAAAGATCATGGCCGGTCACCAGGATGCCAGGGCCTTCCTTTGTTCCTACCTGTACCTTTGTAGGCTCCATCTGTCCAAAGCGCTCAATATGAGCCTTATCCAGCAGCTCCATGGCCCGCAGGTTCACTTCTCCGGCTTTAAGCAGCAGCTTGATGTGGCTTTCCAGGTTAAAGTTAACATTGGTCAGTGTAGAAAAAAGTCCCTCTGCAAAAAAGGCATCTACCTGTTCATCACGAGCGCCAAGCTCCCGGGCATGGTAGGCATAGGCTGCGATCCCCTTGAGAGCAATAACAAGTGTGTCCTGCAGGCCGGCAATATCCGGGTCCTTCCCACAGACACCTGATTTGGTGCACCCTGTTCCTTTTGCAGTCTGTTCACACTGATAACAAAACATGTTTCTCCCTCCTCATTTAATTAAGAGAATTTTAGTCCACATTAAGTTATAAAAAAAATTAATTTAGCTATTTTGCGATTGACTAATACTGGTAAAAGTCTATTTTTGCAGCGATAGATGTACTAGCTTATTACTCACCACCTCCCGGCCGCCCGCCTTCACGTACCTGTTCAACCAAATCCAACAGGGTGATCTGACTTAAAAAACCGGCAATTCTCTGTTCCAGCTGCAGCCAATTATTTTTGAGCACACACTTGGGAGCACGGTTGCATCCGTTTTTTCCTAAAAAACATTTGTTCATGGCCAATTTACCCTGCATAAGCTCAATGACCTGAAGCAGATTGATCTCTTCGGGATCCTTGGCCAGGTAAAAACCACCACGAGCTCCTCTCTGTGCACCCACAAAACCACCACGGGTCAACTTCTGCAGGATCTTTTGCAGATATTCAAGGGGTATCTCCTGTGCTTCAGCGATCTCTGCAGCTGTCACGTCTCTACCGGGATGGAGTGCCAGGTGTACAAGTGCCCTGATACTATATTCTGTATTGCGTCTGATTATTTCCATGGTAACACCATCCTCTTTGTGGACTATTATAGTCCACATTAATTTACCTGTCAATAGCTTTTTTTAAAATTTTTAAATTTTTTTATCCGATAAAAGCTGTGATATAGTACAAGAACTGGCTATCATGTATAGCTGTGTAAGCCTGGTACTAAAAGGGAAATTCCCATCAATGTAAAGAGAACTGCAAAAAAGCCCAAACAAGTAAGGATAGCACCACGCTTGTTGCTCCAAATAGAAGTATGCCTCAAATGCAAGTAAAATCCGTAAACAAGCCACGTAATCAATGATGCTGTTTCTTTCGGATCCCAGCTCCACCATGTTCCCCAGGCCTGCTCTGCCCAAATTGCCCCAGTAATCAAAACAAGAGTGAGGAAAGAGAAACCGAGAGCATTACAGCCGTAAATTAGATCATCAAGACTCTTGTGGTGGTTGATTGACACAGGCACTTTTAGCAAAGACATCATTGCCAGAGCAAAAGAAACAGCAAAAACACTGTAACCAATTATGGCAACAGACACATGAAACTTTAGCCAAGGACTTTGCAAAGCGGGCATCAGCGGTTGTATTCTACTTGAAAACAGTGCTGCACACCCTAAAACACCGGTAATCAGGGGAAGGATGAACACTCCGCTGCTTTGGAGTTTGTATTTAATAAGAATAAACAGATAGGTGGCGCTCATCCCCCAGGCGAAAAAGAGCAAAAACTCATAAAGATTGCTGCCAGGTAACCTCCCTGCCAGCAAAGAACGGTAAATCAATACTGTGTTGAGGAGAATAAAAGCGATTATAGTACAGATAATACCTATCTTTTCCAGGGTGTGTTGTTTGCACCATAATAATACAAGACAAATTAGAGCAGCAATTAAATAAAAACTGAAAGTTATTAAAACAAGATTCCCCTCCAAAGGTCACTCACCTTTCCTTCTCCTCTTGCTGGAAACTAGGTAATGCAGTGGTATACCACAGCCAAGAAATAGAAAGCCTGTGAAAACAATCGGAACTCCGGGATCTTTTTTAACATGAAGTCCTGTATAGTTCCTGTAGCCTGAAAAAGTGATTTTTAGCCCATCACTCAACTCCGCAGATTCCTGGGGCTTTAGCATACCTATGTCAACTGGGAAGCCGTCTGAAGTCCGTAGAAAAGCCAACTGTGGGTTGTTTGGTTGTGGTGTACGTGAAATCGGATGCCCTTTTGCATCCCTTGCCCAGTCCGGATAAAACCTCATTTGTATGAGTTCGCTGCCGTCTTCATTTAAAGCAAGCTGATCCCCATCTTTAACTAGAAAGTTTCGGGATTGTCCATCCTTCTCTAGAGAGAGATCCAGCAACCACCCGTAGTTGAACTGATAAACTTTAAGTCCTTGATAAGAAAGAGGGTTATTAACGGATATTGTTTTTTCACATAAATTATTGCCATCCTTGATCAACTTCAATTTGGTAAAGTACTGGCTAGGAGAACCATCTGTGTGGTACTCTATGTTAAACCCTTCCGCCTTCAATTCATAGCGCTGCTTCCCTAAGGTGATTGCTTGAAACCCGGGCACAGCTATTTCACAATAATGTTCATAGCTGTAATATGCTCCGATAAAAGCACCCAATAACACAAGTACTAGACCTGTATGAATAAAAGGAGAGCCAAGAAAATGGAGTCCAGCAGGAAGTGAAGGTTGTTTAATAACACAGCGATAAAAGTTCTGCCATCTCTGGACAGTACAGGCTAACAGGTTAATAAAAAGCAGCAAGCACAATACAAAAAACCAACTAGAATTAAAAACCTTATCAAAATCAAGTGCAGTGATCAAAGAGCCTACTAGATCCCCGTAATTATGATAATAAAATAAGGGATCTTCCCCTTGAGGGATGAAGATCCCCGGCAAGCAAGCTAAAGCGATAATGGTAAAAAGCAGGAGGGCAATCCTTATGGATGTTAAGAAACTCCATAATAAGGAGCCCCAACCCAAACCAGTTCTGCAATCTGTTTCACGCTTATTATCTGTCATTTGTTACCTCTCCGCGGTTCTCGCCTCTTGTGCTTTTTCTATAGCTTTGTGAGCGCAGTCAACAGCTTTACCAAGAATATATAAGCTTTCCTGTGGGTTATGAAAGCCCATGGAGTTTTCAGCAGCCATCCAGTCCCAGTACCACTGGGCCTGCCGGTGAAGCGTCCTGGCCTCATCAAGGATTTTTTCATTGACCCCTGCTGTTTTAGCACTTTTTGCTATTTCTTGAATTGCTTTTTCTATCGTTTTTCCAGCCAGGTTCTTCATTTCATAAGTGCGGTCCTGAGTATAAAAAATTCGTTCCTTTAATTCTTCAGCACTTTCTCTGTGGCAGACCAAACAGCTTTGTTCCATGTGTTTAAGAGGACTGGTCCACCAGTGGGATGTGATTTTAACATTCCCTTCTTTTACATATGGCATATGACAATCGGCACAGCTCACACCTGCTGCATAATGTGTACTATTTACAAATAATTCGTAATCCGGGTGCTGGGCTTTAATAAGTTTAGTTCCACTGTCAGGGTGAAGCCAATCGCTGAAATTTAGATCATCGTAATACTCAAGCATTTCATCTGCTTTCAGCCCCTTACCCCAGGGAAAGGTCAGTTTTTTTGTCTCGGGCTGCATGTAATACTCCACATGGCACTGAGCACAGACCAGGGAGCGCATCTCCTGCCTTGTTAATTTGTCTGGGTCTTTTCCCTGAGACTTTAAAGCCTCCAGCAAAGCCGGACGGGAAATTCTCAGTTCCATGGTTTTGGGGTCATGACAGTCCAGGCAGGCAATGGAGTGTTTTAATTGATCATTTATCTCTTCAAATCCCATTAAGTAATAGTCCTCTCCGTACTTTTCTATCAAGGATGGGATCTGGGCTGATTTACAGGTGTTGCATACCGCCCCTGCCTTTTGTCTGACCGGAGTAATGTTTCGGATATCCTCCAATGTATACAGGTGTCCCCGATCCTCATTGTATTCTACAGAGAAACCATATCCAGCAAAAAGGGTTTTCATATATGGATACTTATCCAGGTGGGATACTTTCTCAAAGGCGCCACCATATTTACCATATTTACTGTAGTCTTCCTCTGTATCGACAATCAGGTTTTTTTGGTAACTGTCATAATGGCGCGGGTAGTATTTGCCCCAGACAGCAGGATCCGCTTCATCATCCTTAATTGCGGAAAGAATAGGCTCCTCAGTCACTTCCTTATTTTGATAATAGAAGACAACAGATCCCACAGCAATTAAAAAAACAATGACAACAGCTGTAACGATCAATAGTGTTTTTTTATCCCTCATAATACCTCCCCCCTGTTTATTTCATATGAGGAACACCCCGATGACAATCAAAACAATAACTACCGCCATTTTCCCTAGTATCGCCTATTTCTCTCATCAGGGTATTATGACAGCGCAAACAATTCTCCTGCACCACATCCTTTCCCAGATTGGATATACGGATATGTTCATCTCTACCGGTCAACACCGCCAACAGGTCCTTGGTGCCTGTATAAGCTTTATAAGCTCCACCGCGCAGGACATCATGTGGTACATGACAGGAACCGCAGGTTGCAGCATCCCTATGGGATGATGCTAAATAAGTTTCAACATAGGGTTGCATAACATGACAGCGTCCGCAGAATCCTGGTCCATCCATTGCACTGCTGACAACTGGCAGTTTCATGAGGGAAAAAGTACCGATTATTAATAATGGCACAGCCAGCAGTAGCAGCAGCAATATCTTTTTTTTATCCCATAACAAGATGCTTTTTTTATTTTTAATATCCGCTCCCCCCATTTTAGGAAAATCTAAATCCTTTTTTGGGATCAAGACAAAGTGGAATCTAATTAATTACACAACGATACAATTCAACAAATAACTCTCAATACCTGCCTTTTCTTAACTTCATAACAAAAAAAATCTAAATGACATTCTCTTGACCTGTACGCTAGATAGGTTAATAAAGTAAGCCTATTTGGGGCTTAATGGTTGGTCATTATTCGTTGAAAAAAAGGTTGCCTTTGCCTGTCTGACACCGAAAAAATAGAAAAAGTAAAACAGGCTGCCTTTAAAATGAGACAGCCTGTTCTATTATTATTGTTTTTTTATTCTTCCTTTTCGGCCTTGTGTTTTTCGATTATCTCTTCTGTCAGTTTAGCTGGAACCTCTTCGTAACTGGAGAATTCCATCTTAAAGGAGCCACGTCCTTGGGTGATTGACTTTAAAACAATGGGATAATCCTGCATTTCGGCAAGGGGCACCTGGGCTTTAATTAACTGCATGCCATCAGCCTGTGGTTCCATCCCCATAATCCTGCCGCGTTTTCCATTGAGATCACCCATAATGTCACCCATGAACTGCTCAGGAACAGTGATCTCCACATTCATGATCGGTTCCAGCAGAACAGGATCAGCCTTTTCCATACCCTTTTTGAAGGCCATAGAAGCAGCAATCTTGAAGGCCATTTCTGAAGAATCCACCGGGTGGTAAGAACCATCATAAAGTGTGGCTTTAACTCCAATAACCGGATACCCTGCTAGGACTCCTTCAGTGATCGCTTCTCTGAGCCCTTTTTCCACAGCTGGGAAGTACTGCTTGGGAACTGCGCCACCAAAAACCTTTTCTTCAAAGATAAAATCTGCTTCTGTAGTGGGTTCAAAGGTGATCCACACATGGCCGTATTGACCCCGTCCACCGGTCTGTTTTTTATATTTGCCTTCCTGCTGCACTGTGCCTCTAATAGCTTCCCTGTAAGGTATTTTGGGTTTCCTGGAGGTGACCTCCACTCCAAACTTTTGCTGGAGCCTCTCCAGGACAATATCTAAATGGGTTTCTCCTGTTCCGGTCAGGATAGTCTCTTTTGTTTCTGTATTCTTTTCAATACGCAGTGTGGGATCAGCCTCAGTCAGCTTTCCTATGGCACCACTCAGTTTGTCCTCATCACCCTTGCTCTTGGGCTCAATGGCGATAGAAAGCATTGGTTCTGGAAAATCTATCCCTTCAAGTATGACAGGGTTATCCTTTTTGCAAAGTGTATCACCGGTTTCTGTTACCTGTAATTTGGCAACAACAGCTATGTCACCAGCCTTAACTGCGGTAAGGGATTCCTGATGCTTTCCACGCATAGTGAAGATCTGGGCGATCTTTTCCTCTTTCTCTTTATTGGCGTTATAAACAACACTGTCGCTTTTAAGTTCTCCACCATAAACCCTGAAGAAATTAAGCTTACCCACATAGGGATCAGCCAGTGTTTTAAAAACTAGTGCGGACACAGGTTCTTCAGCTAGTTTCTTTTCAGCTACAGCTTCAGGAGAGGGAACCACATCCACTAGAAAATCAAGCAGGTGTCTGATACCCATATTGTTCAGTGCTGTACCGCATAGAACAGGTACAAAACTGTCAGCTTGAAATGCCTTTTTCAGCCCAATATTGATTTCTTCATCAGAAAGAGCTTCCCCATCCAGATATTTCATTAGAAGTTCATCATCACCTTCAGCAGCTGCCTCCATCAGAGCATCTCGGGCTGATTCCGCAGCGCTGATTAAATCAGATGGGATCTCCTGCTCCTGATAACTACCATCCTTGGAGTTATATAGACAGGCCTTCATCTTTAAAATGTCTACAACACCTTTGAAATCAGCTTCACTGCCGATAGGAAGCACTAAAGGGATGATATTCTTTTTAGAAAAATCCTTTAACTGCTGGACAACACGCCCGAAATTGGCATTTTCCCGATCCATCTTATTAATAAAAACTACTTTGGGGATCTTTTTCTGTTCAGTTTCTTTCCAGCCAATTTCGGTTTGCACTTCAACACCTGAAACAGCGCATACAGTTACTAGTACACTGTCCACCACCCGTATAGCACCCTTGACTTCACCAAAAAAGTCCGCATAACCAGGTGTGTCTAAAAGATTGATCTTGCAATCCTTCCATTCACAGGGTGCCAGTGCTGTGCTAACAGAAATCTTGCGTTTTATTTCCTCTGGGAAAAAATCTGTGGTCGCTGTGCCGTCATCCACTTTGCCCAATCTACTGGTATGCCCAGCATTAAAAAGCATTGCTTCAACTAAAGATGTTTTACCCGCACCACCGTGCCCAATCACAGCAATATTGCGTATGCGGGAAGAGTCATATACTTTCAAAGCTGTCTTTCCCTCCTCTAGGTTATGAAAAAACCAGAAAAGTGTACATGATTATTGATTTAATGAATATTTTACTGATTCATTATATTATAGTTTGCCTTTCAAGTCAAAAACAACAGTTTAAAGCATAAATTAGCTGTATAATCATACGTCAGCTATTGAACAATAATAATGGGTGCACAAAGGAGGTTTTTAATGGGACGACGAAACAGAGGGTTAATGTCTGAAGCGCTGAAGTACGAACTGGCTAAGGAAATGGGAGTTCTGGATCTGGTGCAGTCAGAGGGTTGGGGAAGCGTCCCCTCCCGTGACTGTGGTAACCTGGTAAGACTCGCCATTGAAAGAGCCGAACGCAGTCTCCAGACAGGTAACCAGTTTCGCTCTTAAAACCAAGTGCACCCGGCCGGGGATCAATCCCCGGCAATTATCCTGTTTTTTCTTTAAATACCAGTGCTCCTACAGGACATACCTTAACACACTCACCACACTGTGTACAGCGGGATTCAGCTAAGGGGACATCACCAAATGTGCCAACTTTACGGTTAAATCCGCGATTAATGAACCCAATAGCCCCTATCTCCACTACTTTATGATCCACCCAAATACACTGTCCGCAAAGTACACACCTGTTCGGATCATAAATAAAAACATCTGTTGAATCATCTACCGGTTTTTCTTCAGTGAGCAGCGGCCGCAGCCTGGTCAGTTTCAATTTCAATTTCCGCTCCCTGGATATCTTCTGTAGCTCACACTGACGGTTTTGGGGGCATTTACCACAGCGCAGCTTATGGTTGGATAACAGCAGTTCAAAAGCTGTTTGCACCAGCCGGTCCACTTGAGGTGTACGGGTTTTAACCACCATTCCCTCAAACACCTCCTGTGTACAGGAGGTCACAGGATTACTGAATCCCTCTATTTCAACAAAACATAGCCTACAGCTGGCATCTGGACGCTCCTTATCCTTGTTGGCGCACAGATGAGGGATATAAACCCCACAATCCAGCGCTGCCCAAAGCAGTTTTTCTCCTGCAGGCACCTGGTAGTGCTGCCCATCTATTGTGATATTGACCTTACTCATCTGCTCTGCCCCCTTCCACCGTTTCTTTTTCTTCAACAATAGGAGGCGATACTTTGCTGACCGCTTTGTACTGAGGCGGACAGGCTACCATACAGCTGTTGCACTTAACACATTTATCCAGATAAATGGCTTTGAGCATATCTGGTCTTGTGTAGATAGCTTCAGTAGGACAACTGCCGATACAGACATCACACAGCTTACTGCACTTCTCAGGGATGATTATATAAGAAATCAGGTCCTTGCACATTAATGCTGGACAGCGCCCCTCATTTATATGTGCCTCATATTCATCCCTGAAATAGCGAAGAGTAGTCAGCACAGGGTTGGGCGCAGTTTTCCCCAGGCTGCACAGTGATCCCAGTTTGATGTCTTCAGCCAATTCCTGTAATATATTCAGGTCCTCAGAACTGCCCTTGCCCTGTGTAATATCTGTTAAAATATCCAACATCTGCTTGGTTCCTAATCGGCAGAAGGTGCACTTCCCGCAGGACTCCTTTTGGGTAAAATCAAGGAAAAAGCGGGCGATCTCCACCATACAGTCATCCTCATCCAGGACCACTAGCCCTCCTGACCCCATCATTGCCCCTGCCTCTTGAAGAGAATCGAAATCAATAGGCAGATCAAGGGATGATTCAGGGAGACAGCCACCAGAAGGTCCACCGATCTGTACTGCCTTGAACATTTTGTCATCCTTAATACCACTTCCCACATCATAAACCAGTTCTCTGATAGTTGTCCCCATGGGAACTTCCACCAAACCGGTGCCAACAACCTTTCCTGCCAGAGCAAAAACAGCAGTACCGGGACTGTTCTCTGTGCCTATGCTTCTAAACCAATCTGCACCTTTGCGCATGATATGGGGCACATAAGAAAGGGTCTTTACATTGTTGATCACAGTAGGTTTACCATATAACCCTGAGGTTGCTGGATAAGGAGGTCTGTGATTAGGCACCCCTGGTCTACCCTCTATAGATGCAATTAAAGCGGTTTCTTCCCCACACACAAAGGCTCCAGATCCCTGGAAGATAATCACATCAAAGCTGAAATCACTGCCCAGAATATGATCCCCGAGCAGCCCTTTTTCACGGGCTTGGCTTATAGCATTGCGCAAACGAGCAACTGCTAGCGGGTATTCAGCACGCACATAAATATACCCGGTTAAAGCCTGAATGGCATAAGCAGCTATGATCAAGCCCTCAATTAACTGATGAGGGTTTGACTCTAAAATAGCCCTATCCATAAAAGCACCAGGGTCACCCTCATCAGCATTACAGATAACATATTTAGGGGACCCTTCTGCCTGATAACACCTTTCCCATTTAACACCTGTAGGGAACCCTGCTCCACCTCGACCACGCAGTTTGGCAGATTTAATCTCTTCGATAACAGCATAGGGCTCCATCTCCAAAACCTTAGCCAGGGCGGCATATCCATCCCGGGCAAGATAGTGATCTATGTCATCAGGATTGATCAAACCACAGTCCGCCAGAATGATTTTCTTCTCAATGACCCCCCTAGGAAAATCTTCAAAAGTGGGGAACTCATCATTGGGTTCCAGTGCAGCAATTGCAAAATCATAACAGGGGTCATCATTCATTAGAAAATCAGCAACAAGCCTCTTGGCAGTACCTTCATCTACTGGGCCATAACACAGAGCTGGAAAACCGGGTTTGGCAATAACCACCAGGGGTTCTGCATAACAGTAACCCATACAGCCTACTTCATCAATGATTATATCTAACTGATGTTGATCAGCTTCCTCCCGAAAAACATCTAGAATAGTTAAGGCCCCTGCAGCCCTCCCACAGGTAGCAGTTCCTACAAGAACATGCGGTTTTTCCTTTAATTTATCTATTTTTTCTACAGCAGCGATCCTAATTGCCTCATACTTATCTGAAATACTCACTCTTCTGCCCCTCCCTCCTGCTGTTCTTTTTCCTCTTTCTTTTCCTGCTCTTTTTTCTCTATCTCAAAGCTCAGAAGGATACCGTCAACACGTATCGGTGAAACCTTCGCCTCCACCTTGTCATCAACCACAACAACAGGAGCAAGAGCACAGCAGCCTACACAGGCAACACGCTCCAGGCTGAATTCCCTGTCAGGAGTGGTTTCTCCCTCTTTGATCTCCAGCCTGCGTTCAAAAGAATCCATAACGATGTGTCCGCCCATCATATGACAGGCAGTGCCCATACATACCTTGATTTGATGTTTGCCTGGTGGATTCAAACGAAACTGGTTATAAAAAGTAGCAACACTGTAGACGTCCACCTCAGGAATATCAAGGGCTCTGGCAACCTGTTCCATGGCCGGTTTCGGTAGATAGCCCAACCTTTCTTGAACTTCCTGAATGATAGGAATCAGTTCCTGGCGCCCGGTGCCATGCTTCTGCAGAATCTCGGCAGTATCTCTTTGTATCTGTTCAAGTTCCCCAGGTAATAACTCCAAAACCTCGCCTCCTTTCACAATTTCCGATTATCCTATTATTTCACCCTTTTTACTCGCTTTTCCTGCCAAATCACAAGGCAAATTGACCTTACCCTATAGATGATTCAAGAGAACTAAAATTTGCTTTATACTGTTCCAGATCTGCTAAAAGTTTATCTACATAATCCTGCTGATAATGCCCCGCATTGAGCATCAGAATTGTTTTTGCCCAATCAATAACCTGAGGGGATGCAAACCCCAACTGAGCTCCTTGCTCCCGGACCTTGGCCACAGCAAGAGCGATATTCTCCTTTAAGGTCTCAAGTTCAGCAGAAGCTTTTGCCCGGAGTACTGCAGCCTCTTCATCAATAGTGGGATAATCGAGATACAAAAAAACGCATCTGCGCCGGAGGGCTTCAGTAAGCTCACGCTCTCCGCTGTTTGTGATCACAACTACCGGCTTGCGAACTGCCTTGATCGTACCAACTTCAGGTATCGATACTTGGAAATCAGAAAGCAATTCCAGCAGCAGGGACTCAAAGTCCGGGTCTGAGCGGTCAATCTCATCTATTAACAGCAAAACCTGCTCTTTTTGTGTTATGGCCTCCAGCAGGGGACGCTGAAGTATGTAAGCAAGAGAAAACAGGTCCTCTTCATCCGCCTCTTGAGAACATCCAGTTTGCTGGGAAAGATGTATTTTGATCAACTGGCGCTGGATATTCCAATCATAAAGGGCCTTGCTTTCATCAAGTGCTTCATAACACTGCAAACGTATCAACCTGGCATTGATGATAGCACTCAAAACCTTGGCTAACTCTGTTTTCCCTACACCTGCAGGGCCGCTGATCAAAAGTGGTTTTTCCAGTTTAAGTGCCAGGTAAATTGTATTGAGAGCTTCTTCATTGAGAACATAAGACCTTTGCTTAAAGCCTTCTCGCAGTTCGTCCAGTTGTATATCGATGCTATCCCTCCTCTATATGCTAGCCTTTTTTCCAACTGCGTAGCAAAAAATAGCATAACAAGGCAACAACAATAAAGATAAACAGAGCATAAAAAAAAGCCGCCCTTAAAAAAGTATCCACTATTACTAAAGCAAAACTTAAGGAAAACGGTAGCACTAAAGACCCTGGCTGAAATCTAAAATTACCGCTGCGCAACTGAGAATAGTTCAAAATAAGAAAAAAGATTCCTGTCAATATAATTAAACGAACAAAAAACATGCTCCACTCCCATTAACCTATAACAGTTTTTGAACAGTCCTAAACCAGGTCATTCAAAACATCATTTAGGCATTTCATCGCTTTGTAATTGGTCAAGTCTATTTGAATAGGTGTGATGGAAACCTTATTTTCCTTGATCGTGGCAACATCAGTATCAGGTCCTGCTGTTTCATCATCATCGACAACCTCTCCACCCAGCCAATAGTAAACCCTGCCCCAGGGATCCACCCTGGTATCGAAAGAATTAATATACTTGCGATTGCCTAATCTAGTGATCTTCACCCCACATATCTTTTCTGGGGGTAGGGATGGTACATTGATATTTAATAATATATCCTTCAAATTTTGGTTTTCTAAAACTCTGGGTGCAATCTTTTTAATAAAGTCAGCTGCAAAGCTGTATTCCGGCTTGTGGTAACTTGCAACTGAGACAGCAATAGAAGGAAAACCTAGAATCGTCCCTTCCATAGCTCCTGATACTGTACCAGAGTAAAAAACATCGATTCCCAGATTTGGACCCCGATTAATACCTGCAATAACAAGATCAGGTTTTTCTTTAAGCAAACAATTGACAGCTAATTTGACACAATCCGCTGGAGTCCCGTTGACCATCCACCCCTGACCATCAAAAAGAGAAGTTTTTTCCGCCCGCAGAGGCACATCCATAGTTATACCATGCCCTGTAGCACTGCGCTCCCTATCTGGTGCAACTACCACAACATCTGCAATATCTTTTAACGCAGACCAAAGAGCGGCAAGACCTTCCGCCCGAATGCTATCATCATTTGTGAGCAGTATTTTCATTGACAACTCCCTGACCTTTTAGCTTTTTTCCACTATTGCTTAATAAAATATTATGTTATCAACAGATAGGTGCTTACCTTCCAGCCCAATCATATCTTACACTTAATAGTCTACAACTCAACTGGAGTTTAAGCAATCAAAAGTACCTATATAAAAAGCACCAAAAATGGCGCTCTTCTTCTAAAGATGAATTAGATTTATATAAAGGCAATATTTACGAGGCTTTAATCAAGGAAAAGGCTTCTGCCCTTGTGGCCTCATTGCTTATAAATAAACCACGCACTGCAGATGTTAAAGTTTTGGCCCCCGCTTTCTTAATCCCACGCATGGTCATACACATATGTTCTGCTTCTATAACAACGATCACACCCATTGGGTTAAGAGCTTCCATTATAGTATCAGCTATCTGAGAAGTCAATCTCTCCTGCAGTTGTGGCCTCTTCGAAAGAATCTCTACCACTCTGGCAAGCTTGCTGAGGCCTGTCAGTTTCCCCGCCCTTGGAATATAAGCAACATGTGCTTTTCCATAGAACGGCAGCAAATGATGTTCACAAATCGAATACATAGGTATGTCCTTGACCAGGATCATCTCATTATGGTTTTCGGAAAAACAAACATTGAGTTCTTTTTTTGGATCAACACCTATACCGCAAAAAATCTCTTCGCACATACGGGCAACCCGCTCAGGTGTCCCTTGCAATCCCTCCCTTTGGAGGTCCTCCCCTATTCCCTCCAAGAGTAAACGAACCCCTTGCAATATCTTTTCTTTATCCATATTAATTTTTTTGCCCCCTTAGATTGCGTTAAAGTTTCTCTTCTCTCGGCCGAGATTATAAGAAATATATTTACTCCATAAAGTTATTCGCCAATAACTGAGGATATCCTGCAAAAATAAATGGTTTTTATCAATCTTATTCATTCTAATCCTAGAGATCTATTAAAACAGTCCAGTGCCTCGGTATTGGCTCCTTTGCTTAAATAAATCACAGCTAAGCCCATCCAAGCAGCAGCATTTGTCCGATCCCTATCAAGAGCCCGCCGAAGACATAAATCGGCTTCATCATACTTACCCATCTCTATGAGCAGCATCCCTTTATTACATAAAAAGATAGGGTTCTCAGGTTCAACAGCTAAAGCCTGGGAGCAGCATTTTACAGCACTGTCATAATTACCCTGAACCGATAGATAAACCGCCACATTGTTTAAGAGCAAGGGATCCAGTGGTGTTAGCTGCAGCGCTCGATCAAAATAATACATTGCATCCTTGTATTTACCCATTTTCAGGAGGACAGAGGCAGCATTTCCCAGCAGGTGAGCATCTTCCCTCTCACTGACCTCTAAAGCTTTCTGGTATGCGGCACAGGCACCATCATAACACCGCAAGCAGGCCAGACAATATCCCTTATTGTTCCAGAGTACAGCTGACCTGGGATCATAGCGAATCGCTTTTTCAAAATACTGGAGAGCCCTTTTATGTTCCTGCAGTTTGCAGTGGCACACCCCAATATTATTCAGCAATTCAGTGTCTTTAGGTCGGTAAGTTAAAACCTCAGAAAAGTAAGCCAGAGCTTTTCTATAGCGGCCCATTTTAAACAAACAATAGCCCTTACCCATCAGTGCCCCCAAATGTTTGTTGTTTTGCTCTAATACTTGATCAAAATATAGATTGGCCTCTTGATAACGGGATTTTTTCATTAATTCCCTAGCTTTGAGATACCACTCATCTGTTATTTCTAATTCATTTTTTTGATAATCATCTAACAGTACAAAATCTGAAGTTTTTAAGTCAGCGGTCTGTAAATAATAGAGCCCCTGATAATTGCTGATCGGTTTTCTCCTTACAATACTGCGGACAATTTGAATAATCTGATCAAACAATTTCATCATATCATCACACCCCCCTGTAGAATAAAAAAAATATTCTACATCCCAACAGATAGCACCTGCTAAAATATTCCATGTTATTCTGCCCATTTTCGTCAACAGCAAAATCATTGTTGCCATTTGCCAAAATAAAAAAACCTCGCACAGTTGCGAGGTTCCTTTTTTTTCTTTTTTATTTGCATTCCTTACAATAGCCAAAAAACTTTAACTGGTGATTGGTAATATGAAAACCTGTTTGCTTTTCAATCCAATTTTCCAATGTTTCTAAAAAATCATCGTTAACCTCTATGACCTTACCGCATTTGATACAGATCAAGTGATGGTGATTATGTGCCTCTTGATCTGTAAATTCATATCTGATACAACCATCACCAAAGTCAATTTTATGCAGTATATTCAGATCAGCAAGTATTTCCAAAGTCCGATAAATTGTGGCCAAGCCGATCTCAGGATCTTTTTGCTTCGTTATGGTATGAATCTCCTCAGCAGTCAGGTGTTCTTCAATATTGTCCAGCAACACCTTTAAAATTATCTGTCTCTGGGGAGTAATCTTATAACTTTTTTCCTGAAGTAACTCGCAATATGAGTCAAATTTATCCTGCATATCTGTCACCTTCTAATCTTTTCTGCGTCGATCTTCAACAAATATACTGCCTGGAAAGGTTTTAGCATACTTCTTTAACTCAGCTGCTATCTCGCTAACTTTCCAGTGATTGTCTATCTTACGGTTTTCGTTGGAAACAACAGCTACAGATATACTTAAAATGGGAAATATCTGTTCTCTGCCTTTCCGGTCTAGTGTTACAACATAACCTCTTTCCCAGTCCTCTGCACTGTAAAACTGTTTTATACCGTTATCAAATAAAGCAATGATCTTTGTTGCTAGTATATCAACCTTATCAGGAACTGTGACAATAATAAAATCGTCACCGCCAATGTGCCCTAAAAAATCATCAGGAGTACCATATTGCCGTACTACTTTAACTATAATCTCTGCTAAGAACTTAATTACCTCATCACCTTGTAGAAAACCGTATGTATCATTATATGCCTTAAAATTATCAATATCAATATAAAGAACTGCAAATTTTTCATTAAAAAAAATCCGTTGTTTTATTTCTTTTTCCACAGAGGGATTTCCATTTAAGCCGGTTAAAGGGTTGATACACCTTTCCTGCTGTACACGACGTATCAGAGCGCGGAGGCGGGCAATGAGTTCCAATTCATCAAAAGGCTTACATAAATAATCGTCAGCCCCTGCCTCTAATCCAGCAATTCTGTCTACTGTATCAGCCCTAGAGGTAAGCATCAGTATTGGGATATGAGATGTGAAATGATTACGGCTCAATTCCTTGCATAAATCACATCCATCTAGATGAGGCATAACTCTATCCACGAGAATAATATCAGGACATAATTCCTGGGCAACAGATACAGCCAACCTGGGGTCATTCAATATGGTCACTTCAAAACCGGCATTTTCTAAGATATCTTTAATCATTTTTGTTACAAGAGGATCATCATCAACTATCAAGACTTTACTGTTTTTCTTCATAGTTTCTCACCGTTAATAATATTCAATTCTTATTTCAGTTTTCCTTCATGTAGATCCTAATTTATTGGTCATATTGGAACTGAATTCCTAATATTTTATATTAATTCTGAAAGATAAGGAGGTGAAAAAATGGATAGTGATAAAAATCCGATCTTTCGCCTCACTGAAAATCCTGTTGCTTACGGCACTGGTGTAGCCCTTATCTTCGGTATCCTCAGCATTATATTGCTATCTATATTTTTTTATTTCACAACCATCTCCGAACTTTATCTCAAACCCGTTGGAACATTTTGTTATCTGGTAGGTGGTTTTTTGGGTGGTTTTCTTGCATCGAAAAGGGCAGGAGGCAAAGGGCTTATCTATGGAACTGAGGTTGGTCTGTGCTATTTCATCTTTTTCATTCTCATTTCCCTCTTGATCTCACCAGAGTCCCTCTCTGCAACTGCAGTAGTTATTAAAGGTTTTTTCACTATCCTGGTATCCGCCGCTGGTGGCATCTGCGGATTGGCCTTTACTTAATCAAAAAAAGCAGCCAAACAGAGGCCGCTTTACCTACTTGATAAATCTTCTAAGGATGTCCCGCAGAAATTTAGGCAGCCTGATATAATAAACCTTCAAACTTATCACCTCACGAAAAGAGTTTATTTCATTATATTCACTCAGCAAATGCAAGGTGACCTTTTTATTAAAATAAAACGCTGACCATTAAGCTAGTTGGTCAGCCATTTTTTTAAGCTCAAAAACAATCATACCGCCCAGGACAGCGTAATCTTCTGTAGGAAGGTAGTTTGGCGCTGAGGCATCAAAGAGAACATTTCCTGATGCCGGAAACTCATCATCTCCCTCCCAGATGATATACGCAACCTTAACCATAGGGAATATAGGTATCTGGATGGAGGCGTCACCCATCTCCATCTCTGTGCCGCCTAAAGCCATACCTGCTTTAATCAGGGCTTCAGGTTTTTCTCCAAAAAACTTGACCAATGGTCGAACAGCTCTATTGTAAAAGGGATTGATGTAAATCTGACCTGAAGGTAGTTCTTTAAAGGAAATCCACTGATGTTTTAAAGGAACACCCTCAGCTGAACTCAAATAATGCAGGATTAATATTTGATAATCCAGTGGGACATCCTTACACTCATGGTATACTTCACCTGAGGGAAAACGCACCCTGTACTCTTCATTTAAAAAAGGAACAATGATCTCTTGCTCATTATCCGCATATTTGACTCCTGCACGGAAAGCCATTGTTTTCGGATCCAGATTAGAAAACTCTTTCTTTGCAATATCCAGGGTAACATCCCTATTCATATAGGTTTTATTTTTAAATACAGTCTCCACATTCTCGCCCCCCTTGTCCTTCTATTATAACAAATACTACAAACCTAACAAGAGGAATATGGCTGGGGCGTTGGTTGACAACTTCCTGTACTCCGGGTAAAATTATAACAGTAATGCGCCCGTAGCTCAGAGGATAGAGCGCTGGCCTCCGGAGCCAGGTGCGCAGGTTCGATTCCTGCCGGGCGCACCATTTTTATTATTAAAGGCTCTCACTTTTCGTCCTACGCTGAGTCCTTCGTTCGGGATTCCACCCAAAAAGTGCACTGATAGCAAGAGCTATCTTCACCAGTTTATTCTGCAGTTTCTTCTCTAATATGCTGTTTTGAAGTGTTATCCTTTCGATTTTTTTCTGGAGAGATATATTTGTCGTATTCAGCATATCCAATTCCATCTCTAAATTTTCATTGATCTGTTGATACTCCTGGTTCCTCTTTTTTACCTCCTCCAGTTCTCTACCAAGCCGCAAGATTTCCTGGTGTTTTGCCTTAACCTCTTTCCTCAGGCTTTCTAGTGCCCGATTGAACTTCTTCTCCATTTCAATTTTAGCAGGCTCAAGCTGATTTAATTCCCTGTTTAACTCTCTGACCTTATCTTCTAAAAGGAGTATGCTCTCTTGCATTTGCTTATTGGATCTTTGAAGATCTCTGTTTTCTTTATTCAGAATAATACTTTCTTGGGTGCGGGCCTTTAACTGACTGGTTAAATTCTTAATATCCTCCTCAGCCTGGGAGTATTTATCCTGAAGGCTAGCAATTTCCTTGCCGTACTCCTCGATCTTTTCCAGGTACTGCCTCCTTTCCCCTTCCAGCTGATGCAGGTTAGCTTCCATTGTTTTGATAATAATCTGTAATTCGTGCAGCTTTTTTTCCTTTTCTTCAAGAGATTTCATATACTCTTCATTCTGTTTGCGCAGTGTATTGATCACCCTATTTCTTTCTCCAAGTTCAGTTTCTAAATGATGGAGCCGCTCTTTGATGGTCCTGCTGATCTCCTCATCCTCCACATTATCCTCATCACCTAAATCCCAATAAATATCCTCATTATCTCTCTCCCGTAGAAAACCACTATTTAATGAGTTTACGATTTTACGCTCAGTTTTTACCTTAGCCACAGACAAAACCCTCCTCTTAACATTTTATGGAAGGTCTTGTTCGCTAATAACTTTAAATAATCCTTCATATATCATGATATATTATGTCGACTTGTTTTCAGTAGCAAACAGTAAAAAAAACAAAATTCAGAGATTTATCATCTCTGAATAAATATAGAAACATACTTTGAATTACTTCGACACCCTTTGATTATATTGGCTTTTTAGGTTTATTATATTCTACTGCTTCATATTGCAGTTTGGCATTACATTGTTCACAAAAATAAATAGTTTTGGGTTTCTTGGTCAGGCGCTCGAAGTCCTTATGAACCTCTGTTATTATTTCTTTTTTTCCACAGAGCGCACACCTTACCTCCAATAAACATACCACCCCTCCACATCTTTATTCAATACTATTCAAAACCTTTTCTAAGCTGGAGATAAAACGCTTATTTTGTTCCGCTGTTCCCACTGTTACCCTGATATATGTTGGATAATCAAAAATATCCCCTGTTCGGATAATAACCCCTTCTTTCAATAGGGCTTTAAAAACTTTAATCGAATCCCGCTTAAGATCCAGAAAAATAAAATTGGTTTCAGAAGGAATATAATTTAAGCCCAAACGCTCAAATTCCTTATATAAGTATTTCTTTCCTTCAATAACTAGATCTCTGCTCTGGCGTACATGTTCCTGATCTTTGAGCGCTGCAACTGCTGCTTCCTGGGCTAATAGGTTAACATTAAACGGTTCTCTGACCCGGTTCAGCAGAGAGATAATTTCAGGAGAGGCCATTCCATAACCGACCCTTAGACCAGCTAGACCATATATTTTGGAAAAAGTGCGCAAAACTATAACATTCTTATGGCTATTGATCAGCTCAACTGCGCTGCTGTAAGAGGGATCAGTAACATATTCATCATATGCTTCATCTACAACAACTAAGATATCAGTTGGTAGCGAATCGATAAATTCCTTTAAATCTTCTTTATTGGCAAAGGTTCCTGTAGGGTTGTTAGGATTGCAGATAAAAACGAGTTTTGTATTACTGCTGACCTGCTCGTTAAATTTTTGAAAATCATACTTAAAGTCTGCAGTTAACTCTACAGGAACAGGTTTTGCCCCCATCAATTTAGTTACAAATATATATTCTGAAAAAGAAGGCCAGGGATATAACACATCATCTTCAGTTTCCAGGAAAGCTTCACCGATCATTTTGATAACTTCATCAGTGCCATTGCCAATAATGAAATTACTTTCATCTAAATGATAAAACTGAGCCAGTTCCTGCTTTAAATAATAACAATTCCCGTCAGGATAAGTGAAAATACGCGGTACAGCTGCTCTTACAGCCTCCAGCACTGCAGGTGAAGGACCAAGTGGATTCTCATTAGAGGCTAATTTGATGGCTCCGCTAATACCATACTCCCGTTCAACTTCTTCAATAGGTTTACCAGGTACATAAGGTTTTATAGAAAAAATGGTAGCTCTCGCCAACTCATCAAGTTTGCTCATCTTTATAATCCTCCTGTATTGATTTTACTTTGTTTCCCCCTACTGCCCCATTTTCTGCTAATTATTTTTTAAGATCCCTTGTTACCTGCTATTAGATCATTAATAAAACGGGGTAAAACAAAACAGGCTTTGTGCATTTCTGAGGTATAGAATTGAGTTTCCATTGTATTATCTGATCGGTAATCCTGTTGGGGATCATAGCGTTTAGACCCTATAGTGAAACTCCAATAACCGCTGATATAGCTGGGGACACATACAATATAAGCTTTTGTTAATGGAAAATAAGCATTTATTCGGTGATAAATCTCTTTAAAGGCTTTCCTGCCAAAAGCAAAACTGGGAGAATTGGTATGTGTAACAAAAAGACCATCATCTTTTAAACATTTGTAAAGATTTTGATAAAACTCGCTGCTGTATAATTTATAAGCAGGGCCCTCTGGTTCCGGATCAGTGGAATCAATGATGATCACATCATATTTGTTATTATTCTCGCGAACATAGTTGATACCATCACCTATGATCACATTCACCTTGGGATCAGAAAAGGAACAACTGAGTTCAGGGAGATATTTGATACAGGCTTTGATCACCTGTTCATCAATCTCAACCAAATCGATCCGTTCAACGCTTTTGTGCTTTAAAACCTCAAGTGCAGTTCCTCCATCCCCTCCCCCAATAATCAGAACATGACGGGGATTCGGATGAGTGAATAAAGGAACATGTGCGATCATCTCATGGTAATAGAATTGATCATCTACTGTGGTCTGAAGAGCATTATCCAGTACCAGCGCTTTCCCGAATTCATAAGTATCAATAATTGCAAGGGTCTGATATGGTGTTTCTTCAATATGAATAATATCTTTAATACCCCAGGTAACTTTGTAAGCAGGACTGTGCTTTTCTATCATGTAGAAGGTCAACAGATCTTGCCTCCTTGATTAATAATTTTTATTTCCTATAGATTTTTGGTATCTAATGTCTTTCTGTACTGTTAGCCTATAAACATCACACATCTGAAGTATTCTGGATGTTGTCCTTTTTCCTAAAAACTTTTCTATCTCTATCAGATCCAGATTGGTTGTAATAATTACCGGAAGGTGATAATTCATCCGGTAATTCAGCAAAGAATATAATTTATTACAGGTCCAAGGTGTATAGTTATGAGCACCCAGATCATCCAGAATAAGGACTTCGACCTGTCGAGCCCCATTTAATAATGAAATCTCATTTATTTCCGATTCCTCACCACCTTTATGATAAGTAGCCCTCAATTCATCTAAAAAATCAGGCACTACAAGAAACAAGGTCTGAATCCCTTGTTTTAATAGGAAATTAGCGATCGCTCCTGCAAGAAAGGTTTTTCCGGATCCCACATCTCCGGTCAATAAAAGCCCCGGAATGTTAGGATTTTTTAAGTAATTATAGGCAAACTGGCGTGTACCAGCCAAGACCCTAGCTGCCCTTTCCCGGTGTTCCCCCTGGTAATAGTCCAACTGAAAAGCTTCAAAAGTACAATTTTTTATTTCCGGGGTTATATTTGCATAATGATAAAGCTGTTCCAGGTGTTTCTGCTTAACACAGTTACAAATCCGTGCCCTTTCCCCATCGATCAATATAATTCCCCGATCATGGCACAACTTGCAGGAAGGTTCTTTAAGCTCTTGCTGCAGTAGATCGGATTCTCTACCCATCAGGGTTTTTCTTAAATTATTTAGAATATCAGTAACATCCCTCATTTTCACACCCTTATTATGTTAAATAAATATCTTTATATTTTTCATCCTGACTATTTGCTGCTTCTTTATGATGTTTCTTTTTATCAAAAAACTTTTCTTCGTATTTAATGATCTCAGTGGTTGTTTTGAGGTTCATCTTCGCCCAGGATGACAGGATCCTGTCCATATAATTAAGATTCAAAATACCGCGCAGTACAGCTCTTTTTAGTGCTTCTTTGATTAAGGTATCTGAATAACCATCCTGATAGTACCAACTCTTAATCTGATCAACTTCAATTGCTGTCAGGGCTCTACCAAATTCACGTTCAAATAAACGTATAATCTGCACTATAGGTGATAGACGTAGTTCATTAGCAGCTTTAATCTGTAGTGTTGTCATTTCCTGGGATTGCTTAAATGCATGATGCATCTTTTCTTCTGCCCAAAGGTCAGCTAACTTTTCAAATAAACCTGTGGGGTCGAGGGAATGCTCTTTATCAGTTAACAGACCCAGATCACGCAGCTTTTCAATTGACCTCTGAACTAGGTCTTCAGAAAAATTAATAAGCCTGGCAATATCGCTAATTTCCAGTTCATACTGTCCTCTCTGTTGAAAATAACAAAATGATAACATAACTAAAAGGTCTGTTCCATCTAAACCAAGTCTACCGCTGTATCTGATGAGCAGATTAGGGATCACTGTAAATCCTTCAGCAAAAAAATCCCTGCTAAATAGTGCGGGAATATGCAATCTGCTACCCATTCTGCTGCCGTCTTCCAACTTGACCATCCTTTTAATAAAATGTTAATCCATAAATATATTAGGCAAGCTAGCTTAAAAAACCTGCTCAAGATCTAAATAAAGATTAAAATTAATAATTAAAATTATATCAACTATATAATTGGGAAAAGATAGTATAGAGAAAAATTGAAGGAAGGTAGAAGATGAATAACACTGAAGAATTCATTTCACGTCTTCTGGAATCCTGGAAAAAAGAATCAGTGTCATATCCTTTTATGCAGGCACGATTTCACAGATTTATCAAACAATCGTGCAGAGAAACGCTGGAAACCCTTTTTTTTAAAGTTTATTTAAACCATCCTTTATTGTCTGATATAAACAGCTTAAGGTCGTTCCTCATACCCCAGTGCCGTTACCTATACAACGGAATATCTACTTTTCTACCTTTGACCTGGACCTTCCCAACAACTGATCTAAAATCTGTGGTCAGCAGAGAGGTGCGGTTTGTGGGCAGAGAAATACTTATTCTTGCCATCAACGACCTGCAGGTAACACAAAAAGAGCGTAGTCATCTATTTCATACTCTACAACTGATCAGCCCTAGGCCCGACTATTATAAACTCGAAAGGATCGACCTTCAAGAAATACTTGAACAGATACCTGTTTTACTCCGCAAAGGGGATCTGCTGGCTGAACTTCCAGATTTCTCAGGGCTCTATTTCACTGCTCATGAATTGGAGCCTCTTTGGGGTGCACTGCAGAGATATAATTTTTTACCAGAGGAGGAAGCAAAATTAGAAAATTTCTTTAACCTAGCTTTTAAACATCAAATCCTTGCCACTCTGCATAATTTTATCAACAGGAATTGGAATTCACCGTATGCCAAACTGGCATGCGCTGTTTACATCACTCTGGGAGAGATTATTCCCTGGGCGAAACATCCTTTTATTAGGCGGCTGCTGGCTGTAAGTTATCAAGAAGCCAAAACCATGAAAAATGCAAATAAAAACGCAAAATAAAGAGAGTATTATCGAAATACTCTCCATTAAATCAGCTTATAGTACAGCAGTTTTTGATTCCTGGTGTTTGTTAAGAAAACGGCGTATTCTTTCTAAAGCCTCCTCAATATCCTGCTGAGCTGCAGCATAGCAGCATCTGATATACCCCTCTCCGCTGGGACCAAAGGCATTGCCTGGTACCACAGCTACCTTTTCTTCAAAAAGGAGTTTCTCACAAAATTCTTCAGAGGTCATTCCTGTACCTTTAATACTGGGAAAAACAAAGAATGCGCCCTGGGGTTCAAAACAGGGCAACCCCAATTCTCTCAATCCCTGGACAATCATGCGGCGGCGCTTATCATAATCGTTAACCATCTCTTCAATAAAACACATACCTTCTCTCAGGGCTGTAATCGCTGCAAACTGACTAAAAGATGGAGCACATAACATAGTATACTGGTGAATTTTAAGCATCGCGTTTATGATTTCTTTTGGTCCTGCAGCATACCCCAAACGCCATCCGGTCATAGCAAAAGCCTTGGAAAAACCATTAAGTAATACGGTTCTCTCCTTCATTCCATCAAGTGTGCTGATACTCACATGTTTCCTTCCATAGGTCAGTTCAGCATAAACCTCATCTGAAATAACCAATAGATTATAGTTACGGGCGACTTGAGCGATCTCTTCAAGATCTGCCTTTTCCATTATTGCACCTGTAGGATTATTCGGATAAGAAAGCAGAATAGCCTTTGTTTTGCTGCTGATATGAGATATAAGATCCTTCTTTTTTAATTTGAATTTTTCCTCTGCCCTGGCTGGCACCAATACAGGAATACCACCTGCTAGGGATACAGCAGGTGCATATGATACATAACAGGGTTCCCCAATCAATATTTCATCCCCAGGATTGATTATTGCACGCAGAGCCAGATCAACAGCCTCACTGACCCCTACAGTAATTACAATTTGATCAGCTGAATATTGAACGCCAAATCTGCTCTGGAGATACTGTGCAATCTCTTCACGCAATTCAGGTATACCACTATTTGATGTATATTTGGTCTTACCTTTTTCCAATGCATAACAGCAGGCCTCTCGGACCACTTCTGGTGTAACATAGTCTGGTTCTCCCACTCCCAAAGATATTACTCCTTCAGTTTTTTCGATCAAGTCAAAAAATTTCCGGATTCCGGAAGGCGGCATTTTCTGGACAACTTCAGCTACAAAACCACCTACTGATTGATTAGTCACCATTCTCCCCCCTCTTTAACATATAGAAAACCCCCGTCCTTGAATAAAAATCAAGGGACGGGGGTTGTATCCGCGGTACCACCCTAGTTGACCTGCAACGGGTCCACTCTAGTTTTTGTAACGGAAATTTCCGGCCCTGCTTACTTAAGTTCAGCAGGCATCTCCAGGGCGGCCTTCAGTGTTCTGTTTTACCGGTCTTTCACCCCCACCGGCTCGCTGCGAAAACCAGATACCACTTACTCTTCCCCTTCATAGATTTTTCCTATATAATATTCTTTTATGTCTCACAGATTTACTATATTGCCAATTATTCTAGCACAAGCCTTTTATTCATGTCAAGACTCCTTTTTATCTTCCTGATTATTTCCCTTGAACAGCTCATTTCTTTAACAGGGATGGCGACAAACTTGATCCCCGACTGGCGGCAGATACATTCTTTGCGCACAGAATCTGTACTTCCTTCTTCTATATTATCAATGGCTAGTTTCAAGGAAGGAATATAATATTTAAATAAACACCCTAGTTTCCGGTAATTATTGATCACCTTATATTGAGGAAAGAGATAATTGATCGCCTTTCTGAGAGGGTCCTCATCACGAACTTCAACCCTTTGAACAGTTTTAGGTAAAGAAAGTTGATCACTGTGATACATACTATTTAAGAGTTCAGGTAAATCTACATCCAAACTAGCCAGCATATCTTTGTCTGGTAGCCTTTGAATTATTAATTCTTTGATAGCCTCTTTGATGTAATCATCCCTTGGGCCAATCAATTGTCCCAAAAGTTGCCGCAGTTCTTTTACTAAATCACAAGCCTGTAAAAAGTAATCATCTTTTTCCCCAATTTTATTGTTCCCTATAATTGAAATAACCTCAATCAACAGATCAATTTTTGCAAGTACTTTCTTGCCAAGCAGTTGTCCCTCCTGTTGTATCATAACCCCCACCATCTTAATTTTTTTATATAAATCTTTATTCAGTAGAGATTACTTTTATTACGAAAAAAACCTCCGGTTTTACCGGAGGTTTTCATCTTGAACATAAACCTAGCTGAATAAGTAGCGATAAGCCTCCCCTGCTGCTGCTTTGGCATGACCAATAGTTTGTGGAATATCCTTTGGTCCCTGGCAGACTCCCGCTAGGAAAACACCGGCTTGATTTGTTCTTACACTGCTTCCTTCACTTGCCATGAAGCCGTAATCATCGAGGCCAATATTCAGCTGATTAACAAGCTCTTCATTTCCTTTTGTGGGGGTAATAGCCAGTGATAAAACGATGAGATCATATTTTTCTTCGCACTGCTTACCCGTATAAGAATCTGTGTAACGCACTGTTAAACGATCATAGGGAAATCCGTAAATCTTAGAGGGTATTCCCCTGACCAATTTAACCTTATCCTTATCCAGTAATGTTTCTTTAAAACAGCTAAATCCTCTACCAAAGCTCTGAAAATCCATATAGAAAATATCCACTTCGGTGTCAGGCAGTTCATTTTTTATGATTTTCGCCAGCTTGGCAGCATACATGCAGCAAACCCTTGAACAGTAACCATGATCAATGGAGAGATCACGGCTTCCTACACACTGTATGAAACCGATCTTTTTGATATTATCACCATATGCAGCGGTGATACTACCTTTTTCTTTAATTGCTTTCTCTAATTCCAGAGCACTAACCACATTTTGCTCCCTACCATAAGCAAATTCATTTCTTCTGCTCAAGTCATAGGGATCAAATCCGGTTGCTAGAATAACAGCCTGTGCATTTAGAGAAAGTTCCTTCTCACCACTGACAACGGTTGCTTTATATCCGTCTCCATTTTTACTGATCTCTTTAACGCGGGCATTGGTATATACCCGTATTTTGGGCTCTTGCAAGACCTTTTCTTTCTGCTGGAGTACCAAGCAGGCGGCACAACGGTTACATTCATCAGTTGCTTTACAGCAGTAAGTAGCTGCCCTGCCACCGATTTCTGCTTCTTTTTCAACGAGAACGACCTCTACATCACGTCCAGCCATCTCCAAGGCGCTGGTCATTCCCGCGGTACCACCACCAATTACAAGTACCGTTTTTCTTTCCAAAATGCACCCCTCCAATTGCCCGCACTGTTAAAATGTCGGTCTGGGCAGTAAACCGGCTTTTTCCACAACTGTAGGAACAATTGATTCCCAGGCAACTGCCATTACATGGACCCCGCTAACACCTTTGATTTCTTTGCAGCGATTGATGTACTCAACTGAAATTTCTACAGCTTCTGCTTTGGGATCCTCAGCCTTTTCCAGTCGCTGGCAAAATTCTTCAGAAACGATCATACCTGGCACACTAGTCTGCATGTATCGTGCCATCCTCGGTGATTTGACAGGCATGATCCCAGCGCAGATATAGGCTCTTTCATGTAAGCCGCGCTCTACACACATTTCCATGAAACGCTCAAACCGTTCCATGTCAAGTATACACTGGGTCTGTACAAAGTCAGCTCCTGCTTCGATCTTCTTCTCTAGACGAATGGGACGGAATTCAAAGGGATCCCCAAAGGGGTTTTCCGCACAACCGATGAAAAACTTAGGCGGTTCTTTGCATTCAGCCCCACATTCGAAACAACCATCATCCCGCAGCCTTCTCAGCATTCTAATCAACTGAACAGAGTCAACATCAAATACTCCCTTACAGCCGGGGTGATTACCGAAGGATTGATGGTCACCCGTTAGGCAAAGGACATTTCTTATTCCATGAGCATAGGCTCCCAGAAAATCGCTCTGCATAGCTAGACGGTTCCGGTCACGGCATACCATCTGCAAGATAGGCTCCATGCCCAACTGTATTAACCGTAATGATGCTGCCCAACTGGAAAGACGGACAACAGCAGTCTGGTTATCTGTGAAGTTAACAGCATCAACTTTCCCCCGCATTTCTTCAGCGTGTTTATCAATGTTTGCGAAGGATGCATATGTAACTGGACCAATTTCCCCGGTGCAGGCAAACTGACCCGAAGCTAGTACTTTTTCCAGATTACTACCGACTTTAAGGTTATTAATTTCTTTCAAGGGTCAATTCCTCCTTTACCAGTTTTCTCGGGCCTTTATCACGGTGCCAGTTTTTCGCTGGAATAATTTCTTTCATCTTATCCAACTGCCCAAGAGCTTTCAGCCTATCATAGATTAAATGCCAGGCACAATCCACATCTTTGGAAACCTCACATTTGCCGTATTGTGATCCACCACATGGACCATTTAACAAATGCTTGGAACAGCGTGCAATGGGACAAATGCCGCCGGTTTTATCCAGCACACATTCACCACATGCCATACAAAATTCTTCCCACTTACCCACGTCGCGGTTGGCACCTAAGAACTGTGTATTGACCCCTGGGAATACCGGAATAGGTTCATAAACCTCTGCCAAATACTGTATACCAATACCACAGGCCAAAGAAACAATGGCTTCAACTTCCCTGGCATTATCCTGGAATTTCTCCAGATATTCCTTATCACACTGACGCTCTACAGTCTGCTCTAACACTTCAATAGGACTGCCATCTTTTTGCCGTGCCATCCGTATCTGCGATGCCAGCAGGCCAACTTCTTTTTCACCACCGGCCAGGCAGACGGTGACACAACCAAAACAACCTGCTATCAAAACTTTTTTATATGGAGCAATCATTTGAAGTATATCTTCGATAGGTTTATTATCAACAACGATCATCTTATCACCTTCCCCGGATTTGATCCTAACTGATTAATTCGAGCAGCCATCGATTGTACAGATGCGATAAACTGATTGCCCTGGTTTGCAGCAAGATATACTATCTCCACACGATCCTCTTCCAAGCCGGCCTCTCTAAGCCGTCTCCGCACCTGCTCCTTACGCTGATCTGCTCTTTCATTTCCCCAAACAAACTTGCAGTTCTCCTTGTGGCAGACAAGCAGCAATACACCATCCGCCCCCTGTTCCAGTGCCTTAAGCAGGTACAGGGCATCGATCTTGCCTGAACAAGGAACCGGTACTATTTGTAGGTCTACCTGCAAATTGGGATCCAAGCTCTTGGCCATCTCTGCAGCCAGTGCACCTGAATTTTCACAGGCATAGGCTACTAATTTGGGAGGACGGGAAATCTGCTGCAAAATCTCCTGGTCACTGTATAATGGCAGTTGAATAGCTTTACCAGGGCATTCTGCTGCACAAATCCCACAGCGACGACAAGCCAAAGGATGCATACGGGCTGCAGAATGATACATATTGTTTAAGGATTCATCATGTACAATTTCGATGGCGTGGTGAGGACAGGTACGATAGCAGGTCAAGCAGACAGCACATTTTTCAGCAGTAACCTGTGGTTGCAAAGCCAGCACACGCACTTTTCCACTTGCAAAACGTCCGACCTCTGCTTTAGCTGCTTCAATTTCCTTCTGGAGTTCGATACCATAAATAGGTCCATGACAGCTTCCAACAAAATAAATCCCTTCACGGTTGGACATGATAGGTAAGAAATGCACATTGTCCTTCTGGAAGAACCCGTCTGGTCCTGTCCTCAAATCAAGAGCTGCTGCTAAATCAGCAGTACCGGAATCGGGCACATAATCCTCTGCAAGCACAAGATAGTCAGAAACCAGTCGAATCTGTTTAATCTGCGGTAAGAAAGGCTCCCAGTAACGTACTGTTACAGCAACAGCTGTTGTTAGTATCTGTAAATCACCATTATACTTGAGAAAATTTACTCCTCGGGCCCTAGCTGCTTCATAGTCTTGCTCCAATTGGTCAGCAGATACCTTCATATCCTCATAAAGAATATTGACATCTGCTCCTTTTTCTTTTAGCATAAGGGCATTTTTAAGTACTGCTGCGTATGAGAGAAGTGAATCTTCATCAGCTTTACCTAAAAGAAAGGTAACTTTCTGACCTGAGTAGTCCTTATCATTTTTCAAAAACTGCGATAAAGTTAAAATGCGCTCACCAAGTCCCACCTGATACTTATCCCGGTTGAAACATGGCTGAGCATCAAGTGCAATAATAATGGCCCCGAAACTTTGTTTTACATGCTTTCCATTATCAAGAAAACGCACTAAGAACTGACCCGGAAATCCCTCAACCCCAACAACTTTTGCCCCAGTTTTTACTGTTATATTCTTCTTGCCTTCGATGAACTGCTTGCCTTCTTGACTTGATTCGTTATCAACCACTGTAACAGGTTGATTCTCACTGATAGCAAGAGCAGCAGCAGCTCCTTCTTTACCACAACCAATAACCAGGACCTCCGGGAGCACCTCAAGTTCTTCATAAACTATAGTGCTGCGATCCTGCATCTTTAACAACCCCTCATTGATAAGGGAAACTGTTCCCTCTACATTTTCTTTACCTGCTTTGCAGATATCCACAAACTCAATATTGTAGCGGCAGATCCCTCTTTCCTCACCAAACTCGATTAACTGGCGTTTAATCTTTGGGTCAATACAGCCAGCAATCAAAAGCCTATTCAGCGAATACCTGTCTATTTCCTTTGCCAATCTTTCTTGCTCAGCTTTGCTGCAGAGAGAATTGGCAATCCGAATAAACTCAAAATTCGCTGTTTTTTGAATATTAGTTTTAACCTTGTTTAAATCAACTGTTGGAGCCAACTTACCTTCACAATCACAGAGGTAAATCCCTACTCTAATATTGTCTTTACAACTCATCTAGTTTCCCCCTATATTTCTTTCATCCACATCCCACCATTTTAAAAAATAATATATTTTTAGTAAGGTCCCGCCTTTGTAGACGGGACCTTACTAATAATAACATTATTATCTGTTTCTAAACACCTTAGCATATGAATCGCAGTATATTGCATTGTTCAGTAACATATCTGCTGTTGCAATAGCATCTACCAAATCATTGTCAGTGACATCCATGATCGCAGAGTCCAGTCCGCAGGTCATTGCCATAACACAATAGGTGCGGTTGATCAGCGGACGGAACGGTGTACCCTGGGAAACGTTACTGAGCCCTAATGTTGTATGTGGCGCAGGATCGGAAAGCATCTTGATTTGCCGCAGAGCTTCCAATACCTCAGGAGCATGATCCTGTGCTACGTTGCAGGGCAGGATGAGCGGGTCAATGAACAGGTCATCAGGTGAAAGACCAAACTCATCAGCTGCTGCAACCAGTTCCATGGCAAAGCCAACACGCATGTCTGCACTCTTGGGAATACCTGACTTGTCCATGGTCAGAGCAATAATCTTAGCTCCATATTTCTTAGCCATGGGGAAAACACGCTCGATTTTCGGTCTTTCCGCAGGGCAGGAGTTAATCAATGCGCCAGGTTTGCAGACCTCCAAACCAGCTTCAATGGCATCATAGTTTGTAGAGTCAAGAGCGATCGGTACATCGGTGACCTCTGTTACAACTTCACACATCCAGCGCATCGCTTTAACCCGATCTGATGCAGTAGGGCCAACATTGATATCAATGTATGCTGCGCCAGCTTCTGCCTGCTTTATTGCCCACTCCTGAATAGGTTTGGGATCAAACTTGGCAACAGCTTCACCGATATCTTTAAACATACCGTTGATTCTCTCACCAATCATGTAAAAGGCCATGGGCTTACCTCCTCTTTCTTGTTAATAAACTCACCCACATTGACCTATGGTCTAGTAGGTATTCGGTTTCATCAAATCATCAATATGCTTCTTGAGCAGCTTGGCCGCTTCTGGATGCCTCATCAAAACGAGGTCTCCACCAGCCTGCAGGAGGGCTGCAGCGGTCATAGCTTCCCACATAATTCCTCTTGGCTTCTGCTCACCCCAACCAGGGCCCGCATCTTCCAGAGGTGCATATGATTCTTTCGCACGCCATGCCTCAGGACCAGCAAGGCAGACAACTGGGAAGGCCATCATCTTATCACCGATCAAGGCTCCCCAACGTGCACGCTCCATAATGGAGTAGGAGTATTCAATTCCGTAGCCGAGACCACTGGACATGGGGTCATTGATGATCTTGTCAGGAGCTACACCCATTTCAGTGATCATAATGTTTAGCTGTTTCAGAATGTTGATATCTACAGGTGAACGTGCAATGATGCAGTGTTTACCCATCATAGCAGCTGCAGCTATGGAGCGGTAGTTATCCTTCTCCGCTACTCCAATAGCGATATTTTCCCCTGCAGCTGCTTCTGCAACTGCCTGGAGCACTTCATTGTCTTTGTCCGGGTGTCCTGGCCCTTGTACGATCAGAGGAGCACCGGTATTTTCCAGAATTCCTTTGACTATTTTCGCACAATCATCAGCAGTTCTGGAATTCTCTAATTCTGGATCTGCACCTTTCAGTTCCAGGTAAATAACCTCTGCTCCCAATTCCTCAGCCTTTTTAGCCCAGGCTACAGGGTCATTCCAAACGTCACCATAATACTCTTCGAAAGATTCGTGCCATTCCGGCTTAATATCCCAGATTTCATAAGCAATAACCGGACGGTTCGGAATTGCGCCTTCAAACTGGAGAAAAGGAAGGGTAGAGCTTCCGCCTAATTTAACTGTATAGGCTCTGGTCCCGCCTTCTTCTTTGGTTGCGCCGAGCACTACTTCCTGAACTGTGCCTGTAAATTTTTCTTTCAAAATTTCTACCGGCATGGTTTACTCTCCTTTCTGAACTAAAGTTTTAGTTTGTCAAACATATCCCGTGTCGCTAACACAGCCGCGCTATCATCCGGGAGATCCAGCATTGCTATCCCCTTCAAATCATGTTCAACAACTTTCGGATCATGAGGTACAACACCCAGTAATTTAAGTCCCGTAGCATCGATCTCTTTTTGCAGGGGCGCTGGATCAGATATTTTAGTTACAATCAGATACGCATCAGCGATAGTAATGTTTAATGACTTAGCTAGCTGATAGATCCTACCTGCTGTGCGTATACCCTTTGCTGTTGGATCGGAAATAACAAGCATTAGATCGACATTCTCAATTGTCTTGCGGCTGATATGTTCAAGTCCTGCTTCATTATCGATCACGAGATAATCATAACTCCGATCCATGTTCGCTAAATGACGCTTTAAAATGTCAGTCGGAAAACAGTAACATCCTGGCCCTTGTGGCCCTCCCATTACCAACAGATCAACATAGTCTGTTTCAACAAGGGCACGGTGTAGTTCGAATTGTAAGTACGTTTCCTTGGTCATCGATGTAGGAACATTGCCTTTTTTAATATCAACGAGGATCTTAGAAATGGTATTCATCACTTTTAATCCTAAGGCCTCGTTGAGATTGGCATTGGGATCAGCATCGACTGCAAGAATGGAACCCTTCTTTTTTTCTATTAGGTACTTGATTAACAGTGCAGCGATGGTTGTTTTCCCAGTTCCTCCTTTTCCAGCCATTGCTATGTGTTTTGCCATATCTAGACACCCTCTCTATATATTAAGTGTCACCGAGCCACTTGTCTCTTTTTCTATTACGCACCTAATTTTAACTTGGCAAAAGAACCAATTCCATTTGCCTCACGCGGTCCTACAATAACTTCCCAACCAGAAATTTCTTCGATCTTACCCTTGATAGCTGCTACACCACCAGGGATGATCAGTTTCTTGTGGCTGACCTTCTCGTTAATTTCAGAATCCTTGAGCCATGGTCCGATTTCCTCACCGATAAACTTACCGCCAGCCCAAGCTGTCAATACTGATAATCCCTCTGTATCAAAAGCGATCAAGTAACTAGGCAGCCTTGTTGCTTCAATTTCGGTCTGGACAGTATAGAAGGTCAGTGAGAAGTTAGTTGTGATATAAACCGGTGAATCTGGTGTAACATCACCAATAGCATAAATACCAGGCTGTACTGCAATCGGTTTCTGCGGGTCTGTATAGATGTTGCTTCTCCAGCTAAACAGAGTAAGCAAACTAGCCAATTCTGTAGTTTTCATTACCACAACACTGGCATATTTAGAAACAAATACCTGTGCCTGCAGCGCCTCCATAAATGGATCCTCTTCAGTTGTAAAGGCAATTGTCGGATAACCGAAGGGGCGGAAACGCTTCTTGATGGCCTGACGACGAATCTGTGTCAAATCAGCAAGAACTTTGGAGGTTTCCCGCTGGCCAGAATCCAGAATCAGCTCTTTATAGCCAACCTTTCCTACAAGATCTGCCAACTCATCAAGGCCATTAGCTTTTACTACCAGAGGAGCTGCGATCTTCTTGGCAATTTCCACCATCTTCTCGTAGTTATCAGCGGTTGCTGCGTAAAGTATAGGCTTACGATCCGCCAAATCGGCTGCAGAAGCCTCCATTGCCGCCACATCTTCACTAATCAGCATCAAAACCTTATTGGTCTTTTGTGCAGCTGTAGCCACTGCTTGTTTAAAGGTATCAGCATTTCCAGATGCGTTGACAATAGCAACACCATCAACCTCATACCTCTGGCCTACACGCTCAAAAACCAGACCATTAATTTCGTCAACCTTAGCTGCTACATCGGCATTATCTGCCACTTCAATGAAAATACCTGTTGGATGATAGAAGGTCTTGTCATGACGGAACATGACCTGCTCATCACCCATTTCGAGGACATTGTCCCCAGCCCCCGCCTTGACAAGCTTAATCGGAGGAGCAGTTGCTGAATCCAATGCTTCCTTGGCTTCATCAGAAATGTAGGGGCACTGATCCAGTGTCGCTTTTCCTGATGCCAAAGCCATTGCGAAAGCCATGCATGTGGGTACACCACATTCTTTGCAGTTTGTCTTTGGTAGCAGTTTAAAAATAGCCAGTCCTGTTAAACCCATTGTCACTTCTCCTTTCTACTTTTTTTATTCTTTTTAAAGAACCCGGACTGGGGCAACCGATAAAAACCGGTTGCCCATAGTCCTGGGTATCTTTACACTGTTAGATCATGTTACATCAATGGATCCATAGAAAGTGCCGGATGTCCTTTCTCTTCGAGGAAAGGCAGGATTTCATCTGCTGTTTCACCAACGGTTTCATCAGCGATCATGTCTGCGAAATTATCACCATAGCCTGCCTCTTTACCTCGTTCGTTAATCTGATCACGCAGTTGATCTTTGAGTTCTTTAGGCATCCAAACAATTCTACCTATACCGCCATCAGCTGGTAAGAACTTTCTACTGACGATATAGAGGCGTCCAAGTCCCAGGAATCCAGGTGTCTGGTTACCGCCACCAACCATACCGGCTAGTGTAGAGAAGGTCATACCAACAGGGGTCATTCCCTTGTGCTCACGGGTTGTGATCATGAAACCATTGCACTCAGGAACCATTGCAAGGATACATTCACAGCAACCGCATGTGGTCATTGGGCGATCCATTGCAGTGTACATACATACCTCTGTTGTCTTGCCCTGTGTCCTAGCAGCGGCCTCTGCGTTAATGGTGGACCATTCACCCTTAACTGGGTCGATCACATTCTTCTCTGTGATGTCAACAGGCTGGCAGACACCGGTGGGGTCGATCTCATAGGTAGCCTTGGCATCCAACCAGCTTACTGCACCACAAAGACCTGTCCGCTCCGGTGAAACAAAGCAGATATGGGTCGGAGCGAATGACTGACACAGTGTGCAGGTATAGAATTCTTCAACTGCGTCATCACGTAATGTCGCCAATCTGTCGTCCCGAGCCTGGTATTTCTGCCGTGCTTCTTCCAGAGCCTTTTCTACTTCAGCCTGATCGGTGATCAACAGCACTTCAAGCCGGTCGATAATTGCCGCATATTCTTTCTTGAAGTAGGCATACATGATCTTGCCGACATCCTTGAGGGTCAGACCCTTAGCAACAGCCTCCTTGCTGACACGCATCCAGTTCTGATCCCTCTGGCCCATGTGCCATACACCTTCACCATAGTTCATGAAGTAGTGGATCCGGCGCTCTAAAACAGGCTCGAAGTCTTCCTGGAACTTACGGCCGTAAACCTTGATCACAACAGCCATAGGATGGGCTTTGCCTTCCTCCATGTCAGCAAGTTCAGGACCTATTACTTCGATCTTACCATCTGTAACCTCTTCAGCAGGACACATCTTAACAAGCTCGCATGCTGTAGAACGGCCACCGCCGAATTCTACATACATATCAGCTTTACGGATAGCCTCACCCTCAAAGGCAGGACCGTGTGCAATTGGGACATCGATCTCGATGGCGGTGATCTTAATACCGCGCACCTCGATACCCTCTTGCACCATTTCATCATAATCCTCTACATAGAAGTACCAGTCTTTCCAGGTCTCATCCTCATCCAATGGCTGGTCTACCAGTACTGGGAATCCGAGATAGATGGCAGCAAATGCGGCAGCCACTTTGACGATATCCCGCTCACCCAGTGCCATTACGAAGACGAGGATACGGTCACGCTGATAGTTCCTGTGCATAAACTTGTCTCCCGCAGGGATACCCGGGAAGATAGAGGATGCACGCAGGGCGTAGTTTACAGCGTGAATGATCTGGGTGAAGTTACCAAGCGGATAAACAGGCCATGCCTCGATATCAAATTTATAGCCTTGTTCCATAAGCTGCTCGATAACTTCGTCAACCAGGAAGATCATAAAGCCCTTCTGTACTAACTTATTGACAATCCTGATAGCGTCCTCAGAGGTGCGGAAGCGACCTACAATAACAACCTCACCAGGAATTGTCCAGTCAACGTGCTTAATACCCCATTTACGGACATAGGTATCAGGAATAAATCCGGTCCAGGGCTTTGGTAAGAATTCATGTGCACCTGTGGCATATCTTACAGCTTCGATGATCTCAGCTGCATGAATGACCGCCTCACCCCAAAGAAGTGCATTCTCCAGGGTAAGCTCCGGGTGCACCTGGTCTCTCATCTTGTTCAAAATGGGTACAAATTCACCTAATGTTGTGATCTCCAGCCCACTCAGTGCCCTGATAGCAGGGATGAAATAGGCTGTCTCTCCTCCGTACCCAACTTTATGGTCTGCTCCATAATCCTTGATCGCTTTATTAAGCAGAATCTCAGCATAACTAAGGGCAACTATCGTTCCCTCATATGCCTGCCGAAATAGTTTTTTCGGCTCTTTACCTGGTTCTATGGAGCCTTCATAAATCTCTTCAAAGGTTTGTCTATCTACTTTCCATGCTGTGGACATACTATATCCCCCTTTCCTTCAGGTTCTCTTAAAATGCCTGGCAGAGTTCTGTACCGTACTCTTCGGCAGCCTTCTTGTGTACCCTTAATTTCCAAGCACGGTATTCTAGTGCTGCCAGCAACTTCTTAGCGGCAACCTGAGGATCGGTCTCCAGAATGAAGTTACCGCCGAAGACGTCATGGGCAATGCAGGTAACAACACTCCATACCAGGTTGCTCCCCTCCAATGGAGGCATAGCACCTACATGGCAAGGAATACCGTTGGAGATCACCCAGGTACCGATGGCAACAGCCTTTTCACTCATAGCCTCTGGTGCGGAAGCAACAAAGGGTACCTTAGGAACATCGACACCATATTCATTGGCCATCGCTGTCCAGAGGTTCATAATACGGCTGTTGTCTACACAGGAACCCATATGGAAAGCAAGCGGCAGTTTATCAGGTAACTTGTCTTTATTGGCTTCATACAGCCTGTCGATAAATGCCTTCAGGCCTGGGCCTGCATATTTCTCTACAGCTTCGTAGGTCAGCAAACCGTGCTTACCAGCAGCCTGCATCACGCAGCCTGTACCAACCATAAAGACATTGTTTTTGGCCATTTCTTTGATAATTTCGGTATGGTTCTTTTCATATACAGCTTCCAGGTTGTTGCAGCCCGCAAAAGCGCAGACACCAAGGATCTCTCCACTATCGATGGCATCGGTCAAAACCTTGATTGGGTTCTCAGGATTAATTGCAGCAAAGAGATCCATCAAAGCCTCGAGGCTGAAACCGGCCATCAGTTTGTTTTTGAACTGCGGCACCTTGACAGGTCTGCCTGATGCCTTGCGAGTCTTGAATGTCTCAATAGCAAGTCTGATTACACCAGCTGCACTCTCTTTAGCATGAGCTTCATCAAAGGCAAAGTGATAAGAACCCGGAATCTTAGAAATGGGCATGGTTGTTACCAGCTTGGTGTGGAAGCACTCGGCCACATTGCGCAGTCCAGGCATAATACACTGCACATCAACAACCATCACATCAACAGCACCTGTTGCGATGGCAAGCTCCTGAGCCATAAAGCTGGTAGCAATAGGCACACCATTGCGCATTAAAACCTCATTACCGGTGCAGCAGATACCAGAAATCTGAATTCCGGTAGCACCAGCAGCTTTGGCCTCTTCTTCCATTTCACGTGCTGTATCCACAACCATCTGGCTTAAAACAGGGTTGTGTCCGTGGACAATAATATTGACCTTATCCGGATCCAGTACTCCCAGGTTGGCCTCACTCAGTACCGGTTTGGGAGTGCCGAAGAGGATATCAGATAAATCTGTTGAAAGCTGCATACCGGTCAGGTCAGCCAGTGCACATTTGATGCCGCCGAATATAATGTTAACTGGGTCAGCATCAACACCTATATGGGTGCGGTGCATGACTTCGACCACTTCACGGTCAATAGCACGTGGGAATACATCAGTTTCCTCAAACTTCTTAATGCGTTTCTCGCAAAGTGCAGTCTTCAGGAAGGTGCATTTCTCTTCTCCCACACGACCGAAGTCTTCCAGAGCTGCCAGGGCAACTTCTTTAGCCAATTCTATGTCTGATTTTCCTTCTACTTCCAGACCGATCTTTTTAGCTACCCTGCGCAATTTGTCAGGGTCTCTGACTTCATAATCAGGTGCATGCCCTTCAGCCATATGATACAGCACATTGGCGATCTCACGGCCGTGGTCTGAGTGGGCAGAGGCTCCACCTGCCATCATTCTGACGGCATTACGGGCAACAATTGTGTAATCTTTGGCACCGCAGATACCCATGCTGCCTGGGCCCTCATCGCTCTTAATCCGGCAGGGGCCAGCAAAGCAGATGCGGCAGCAAATACCCTGGTACCCAAAAGCGCACTGTGGCTGTTGGGCGGACCAGCGGTCAAATGCCGTAATAATGTTATTTTCAGTGGTGTAATCAAGCATTTCTAATGCCGCTGGGTCGACAGTACGCTTGATGTTTTTTGGATCTTTAATCCTGTTTTTTCGATCCACTGATGGTTTGGAGTTCTGCAGAGAAGTGTCATTAAATCTCGGCATACATTTAACCCCCTTTAATTAAAATTAGGTCACACACATTGGTTCTTTAAAAACCAAAATAAAAATTACCTCCCAAACTTCTTCTTAGCTTCTTTCCCCTGCCCTTTCAACACCCCCTTCTTTCATAATTTCAGCAAAGATACTACTGACAGAATCTACTATAACCTCCTCCAGGCCCCGGGGATCATCTAGCATCGACTGTTCCCATAGTTCTTCATTGTACTCTAACAGTCCCAGCAGTTCTTCTGGCTTAAAGGAGTCCCTCAAAAAGTTCTTTTCTCTCTCTGTTCTAACTTTATTTCCCACAACTTTTATTTTGGGAACTCCCATCTCCTGTGATAACTTTTGAATTACTCTGGCAGTATCAACACTTACCTTTGTTGGTTCTGTGACAATAAGCATCAGATCAACACCGCGTGCGGTACCACGGGTCAAGTGTTCGATACCCGCGCCAAAATCCAGAATCACTACATCATGCTTCCCGAGGAGGAGAGAGTTTACGACAGCATTAAGAAAGGCATTCTCTGGGCAGTAACAAGAACTACCAGCATTTTTAAAACCACCCATACGAAGCAGTTTAATCCCATCAAGGTCGATGGAGTACTTATCCAGGACATCATCTACTTGCGGGTTTAAAATATAAAAACCGCCTCCAGCCCCTGTTCTCTCTTTAATAAGCTCTTTCATTTCAATCAAAGGTGGCTGAGACTTAAGTTCTTCTTCTGTTACTCCTAATGTTGTTCCTAGACTGATGTCAGGATCTGCATCAACAGCGTATACTTGAAATCCACGCCGCGCAAATAGTTTCACAAGTCCGGCAGCAAGAGTAGTTTTTCCAACTCCTCCCTTACCTGTGATGGCGATTTTCACAGTAAACACTCCCTTTTTCTAATTATTGATGAAATAGTGCTGCATTTAATAGTTAGAAAGCCGGACACAGTTTACACAATAGCGATTTATATTGTATTCGTGAAACCAAAGCTTAATGATAATCAATTATCTATAAGTATCTTCTACAAACTTTTGATAAATCCTTTTTTAAAACCAAAAGGTCCACCAAAAAAGATTAGCGATGGAAGATAAATCCATCTTCCTTTCATCATACAACACTACAAATATATTCTCTATTAAATGCTATTTTCCTGCTGCACTAAAAAGATTATTCTATAAATAAAAGGTAACCTTTGCTACATCAAATGAGTCAAGCACACCTATCATCCCAATAAAATACCGCCAAATGTTGGCGGTACTTTTGTTTTGTGTCCAGGCTTGTGAATAATTTTTTAACATCAGAAAAAAATGGTGCGGCTGAGAGGATTTGAACCTCCACGGGCTTTAATACCCACTAGAGCCTGAGTCTAGCGCGTCTGCCAATTCCGCCACAGCCGCTCATCACGATAAAACAATAACATTTTTAATTTCAACTGTCAAGGTATTAGTAATATTTTTATTACGAAAGTTAATGACTATTATTTTATACTTTGTCACCCATTTGTTGTTTTAGCAGCTAAAAAATGTTTATATTTTCCATAATATTTTCATCACCAATCGCGCACACTGTAATAACAAAACAAGTTGTCAGTAAGGAGGTATCATCCACCAGTAATGAAAAACTTAATTAAAGCAGCTATCCTGACAATGCTGATCTTTTGAGCTTTTCCGGCGGCGGCATGGTCATATTCACCGCCTAAAGAGTCTTTGGAAAAGGAAGCTGCTTTCGCTTGGAAACAGCAAGATTTTACAGAAGAAGCAATGACAGTTATAGTAACCGCCTATTGCCCATGCTCTATTTGCTGCGGTAAAAGTGATGGTATTACAAAAAGCGGCACTCTCGCTAAAGAGCAACATACCATTGCTGTTGACCCTGATGTAATCCCTTTAGGGAGCCAAGTTTACCTGGAAGGGTTGGGCACATTTATCGCTGAAGATACAGGGGGTGCAATTAAAGGAAATAGAATCGACATCTTTATGCAGGATCACAACCAGGCCCTTCAGTTTGGTATACGGAAAACAAAAGCATACTTGATCAACCAAAAAGTCTAACTTTAGGAAATCTTTCGATAAAAAAATGAAGCGACGGCCTCCATTCCCAATTGGGAGGCCTTAAATATTTGTTCAGTACTCCCGGTAAAGAGAATGCCTCCTGGTCGCAGGGCATCTTGAAAACGCCGGTACAAGTTGTTTCTAGCTTCTTCAGTAAAATAGATCAAAACATTTCTGCAAAGTATAAGATCGCAATGACGATAGAAAGGATCCTTTAAAAGATCATGTTTCTTAAAAGTAACCATATCCTTAATTTCTTGTCTAAGTTGGTAGCTATCACCTTTCTTAATAAAGTATTTTGCTAGATATAAAGGTGGTACATTAACAACAGATCGTTCTTTATAAATAGCCTGTTTGGCACTTGCTAATATATTATCATCAATATCTGTTGCTAAAATTGTTGGCCTGATATTGGGAAACAGTTCTTTTAGTATGATCGCCAGGGAATAGGGTTCTTCCCCGGTAGCACAGCCAGCACTCCAAAACTTAGGCACAGGATTATTGTTTATGATTTCGGGGAGAATGGTATGCTCTAAAACATGCCACTGACTGCTGTTCCGGAAAAACTCACTGACATTGATCGTCAAGTGATCTATGAATTTACCTCTGCAGCAAGGATCTTCTTTTAGTTTATGATAATAATCCCGGTAGTTAGTGAAACCCTGTGAGCGCATCAGGGAATTAATACGGCGTTCCATCTGTGTACGCTTGTATTTGGTCAAATCAATTCCAATAATTTCTCCAGTTTTATTGATAAAATTCTCAAATTCCATGATTACACCTTACTCAAAGTTATAATCTACCAAGGAAGACCTCCTCCAAGTGCTGCCACAATTACGAAGCCTATTTCTCCCACTATTAATCGATTCAATGTGCCTGACTGCTGTATCCAGTATATCCTTTTTTTTGCGCGATAAGATCCAAATTAATGGTTTTTACATCTTCCAGCACCCAGTCATCATGACCAATACCCTTTTTGGTATTAAAGGTCTTGAGATACCTGTGGCATCGATCACAGAGGTATACTTCATAACCAGGCATTTCTACAGCTTCAAAATAGCTAATTGCCTTGTGATCATCATTACCACACCATGAGCAGGCTAGATAGCGGTATAGCCATTCCTGGCCGCAAAAAGGACAGATTAAAACCCTTTTACCATCTTCCTGACGAAGATAAGAAAAGTTTGCCTTTTCTCCGCAGACCGGACAGTAATTACGCTGCCATTTTTCCCCCCCTACTTCCCTTGGTAGTGAGTCGATATATTTTTCCAGAAAAGGACGCAGGGTCTGGCGCACAACAATATTCAGCAGAGCACAATCTTCTTCAGAAAAAGATGATGGCGGATCTATCACCTGATGCTCTTGATTAATTATTTCTGTAAAAAAGTCACTGCTCATTTTGCAGAGGTAGTCGCGGATCTTTTCAATCTGTTCTTTTTTTGCAGGCTTGTTTGCTGCTAGTAAATTGCATATCTCACCCACTAACTCCTTACAAATATCGTCATCCAGAACAGGCTGGCAAAATTGCAGCAAGAAGATCCCTTGTTCATTATGCTGCTCCCACTGCTCTGCTGTAAAGGACGGGGGGCTTTGATTTATTTTTTTATAGTAAGCTTTCTTCAATTCCTGCAGACGGGTAAACAACTGCAATGCCTCTTTCACAACAGTGTTATCCGGCACATCAAATCCTCCTATTCTATTCAGGTAATCTAACTAACAATGAAAAGCTTTATAAGAAGGTTACTCAAAGGAAAAAAGAGGGGGCATGTAACCCCCTCTTTGCTGGGTTAACTTATTCCTCTTCCTCTTCACCATAAACCCTTTCATACCATTTTGTATGGTGATGCTTCGCCCAACTGGCCCGTACTTTACCGTCCCCAAACATTGCCCAGAAAGATTCCCCAGATCCAGGGTGCAGTGAACCCAGATACATATGGAACATCAGCTGCATTGTACCCAGGATCCAGCAGAGATCATGGATAGGATAAGCAATGCGCACCATCCAAAGGGGGAAGGACTCTGCAAACCACATCACAACTCCACTCAAACCTATAAATAGTCCGATCGTTGGGAAAAACAGGGAGTTGAATTTTTGCCCGGCATTGATCCTATCCTGGGGCGGCATATTTACTTTAATTCCGATCAGGTCAAAGGGAAACATCATCATAAATTTTATCTCATCTTTACCCCATGTAAGAGCCTCTTTCATCCAGTTGATAAAACTCCTTGGGTTATAGATAAGACCAATCAAGGGAACTGCAGCAAAGACGATAGCAAAGATTCTGTGCAGCAGATTGGCTCCATTGACACCTCCGAATACAGGTGCTAACCAACTAAACCAATCGGTGACCATGAGCAGTCCAGAGAAAAGCAGGATAAACCAACAGATGGTATGGGACCAGTGAGTAATCCGTGCTCCCAGACTGCTTTTAACAACTCTTTTTTCCTCAGCCATGGATACCCTCCCCCTCATGAGCTTTTTCTTTACCTACTCCCAGCAAACGGGTGGAGAAAAAGCTGAATACTGAAACAGCACCTGTGAGGGCAATCAACCATGGGAAATACGGTTGGATGATATCCTGCCATGCGGTGATGGCGATGGAAACCTTAGGATCTTCTTCAAAACCGTATTTTTCAGGTTTATCAGCCAGCACATAAATAATATTGGTGCCCCCTGCCTGTTTATCACCATAAACATTGGCATTGGGATACTCTGCCTTCAGCTCACTGACACGCTTGTTCGCTATAGCCAGGAGTTGATCCCGGTCACCATACTGGAGAGCACCAGTGATGCAGGCTTTCACACAGGCAGGCAGTTCTCCTTCAGCTGTCCGTTCAGGACAGAGGGAGCATTTGGTTTCTTTATCATTTACCTTGTCATAGCGCGGCACATGGAAAGGACAGGCTGCAGCACAGTACTGGCATCCCACACATTTTTCCCTGTCCCTGACAACTGCTCCCGTATCTGTTTTTGAAATCGCCTTCTGCGGGCAGACCTTAAGACAAACCGGATCCAGACAGTGCATGCACTGTCTTTTGGTAAAGTACCACTTGATCTGGCCATCTTCCTCATATTCATGGAAGGTAACAATAGTATAGTTATTTGCCGTTAAATCTGGTACTGTTTGATATGTGCCTTTAAAACTCGTTCTTTCCGCAGGAAGCTGATTCCACTGCTTGCAGGCGACCACACAGCCTCGACAGCCGATACACTTGGAGGTGTCAACCAGATATCCTTTGTTCGGCATTTATTTCACCCCCTTGTAAATATCGCACAAGAATGCCTTATATTCCGGTGTATGGGAATTGGCACAGCCGATATGGGGTGTTAAGCGGTTAGCCGGGTCACCCTTGGCAATACCCTGAAAACCGTAATGCCAGATAACACCGATTTCGTGGTATATTTTGCCGTTCATTTCAAATGGTTTGAATCGTGGGGTTACACAAGCAACTGCTTTAACCTTACCCCTGGCTGACACAATAGTAACCATATCTCCATTGTTAATGCCCTTCTCCTTCGCCAGTTCCTTGCTGATCTCCACAAAGGCTTCAGGCATCAATTCTGCAAGCCATGGGCAGTTGCGGGTCATGATACCTGCCTGCCAGTGCTCAACAACCCTATAAGTAGTACCGATAATTGGGTACTCGTCTGGACTTCCCTGGGGATTCATCGGGGTATCCCAGATCTTTGCCACAGGGTTGAACTGTACAGAAGAAAGAAGGTTCTTTACCGGGCTTTCCCATGGTTCATAGTGTTCAGGGAAGGGTCCATCAGCCATAACAGCGAACAGACCACCCTTGCCATCATCTTTCATGATGAAAGCCTTATCGCCGTCAGGATCTGTTGGTGCATTGGCTACTATGAAATCAGGCACATCGATGCCTGTCCAACTGCCATCTTCCCACCAAATGACCTTTTTATCTTCTGACCAGGGTTTCCCTGCAGGATCAGCGGAACACCTGTTGTAAACAATCCGCCTGTTGGCAGGCCATGCAAAGGACCACTTAGGATAAACTCCCATTCCTGATGGATCACTGTTATCACGCCACTGGGTCTTATTGCCCTCTTCGGTGTACATACCACAGTAGATCCAGACACCACAGGAAGTTGTTCCATCATCCCTCAGGTCGGCAAACTTAGCCATCAGCTTCCCTGTTGTCAGATCATAGCCGTTGATCTCCCGCTGTACCTCATCCAGCAGTTTAGCCTCATCATGTTCCGGATAGTCCCAGACCAGATCCTGGATCGGCTTATCCTTGGGATCAGTGCTGTCCTTATAAATCTCCTTCATCTTTTTACCCAATATATTAAAGATCTCCAGATCGCTCATGTCTTCGCCAACCGGATCAACAGCCTTCCAGCGGAACTGGATCCAGCGTCCGCTGTTGGTGATTGTTCCTGCTTTCTCATAGGAGGCAGCCGCCGGCAGGAAGAAGACCTCTGTCTTGATCTTTTTCGGATCAGCGCCAGCTTCTTTCTTCCAAAAAGCTGCGGTTTCAGTTTCAAAAAGATCAGCCGCTACCATCCAATCAAGATTTTCTAATGCTTTTGTTTCTTTGTTGGCATCTGGACCGCTGACAAAGGGGTTGGAACCGAAGACTAGAAGACCCTTGATATCTCCATCATACATGGCCTCGAATAAACCGATATGAGAGTAGTTGCGATCCGCTCTCCGTTTAGGTAGGTAGTCATAGCAGAAATCGTTCTCTTTCGTTGCCGCGTCTCCATACCAGGCTTTTAACATACTGACCAGCCATTTAGGGGTATTCACCTTGAAACCAGCCTTCGGTGTTTCCTTCTTTAAGTAACCTGCCAAATCAGCATAGACAGGATCATTTGTCGGAGCGTTCATGTAGCCAGTTAAGACATGCATAAGTAAGCCCATATCACAGGCACCCTGGACATTGGATTCTCCACGCATGGCATTGACGCCACCACCGGGAACACCGATATTGCCCAGCAGCAACTGTAAAATGGCATAAGCTCTTACATTTTCAGAACCTACCGAATGCTGGGTAGTACCCATGGCATACAAAATAGTTCCTGATTTATCAGGTACACCAGTTGCAGCAAAGGTTTCTGTCACCTTAAGGAAAAGTTCCTTTGGAGTTCCTGTAATCTTACAAACAGTATCAACATCATAACGCTCATAGTGTTTTTTCAGCAGCTGAAACACACAGCGCGGGTGTTCAAGGGTCATATCCTTTAAAGGATTACCATCTGCGTCTGTCTTATATTTCCAGGTGCTCTGGTCGTATTTACGCTTTTCAGGATCATAGCCGCTGAACAACCCATCATTAAAATCAAATCCATCTTCAATAATAAACGGAGCATTCGTATAATTAACTACATAATCACGAAAATATAGATTATTCTGAATAATGTAGTTAATCATTCCTCCAATAAAAGCGATGTCTGTCCCTGAACGAAGTGGTGCGTAGATGTCTGACCTTGCTGATGTTCTGCAAAAACGTGGATCAACATGGATTATTTTGGCCCCTCTTGTTTCTTTTGCTTTCATCAACCACTTAAAGGACATAGGATGGTTTTCAGCAGCATTGCTCCCTATAATCAGGGCGCAATCGGTATTTCTCATATCCGTCCAGTGATTTGTCATTACACCTCTGCCGAATGTTGGTCCCAGACCTGCGACCGTAGATCCGTGTCAGAGGCGTGCACAGTGTTCAACGTAAACGAATCCCAGGCTCCGTGCCAATTTAGAATAGAGATAACATTCTTCATTATCCAGTGCCGCGCCCCCCAACGTAGCGATGGCATCTGTCCTATTTACTGTTATCTCAATTTCTTTATCGGCACCAGTTTCATCCTTAGTTGTCACCTTCTCTTTTGTGATAAATGTTTCATCTCGCGTCTTTTTGATCCTTTTAGCTATCTCATTAAAAACCCAGTCCCAATCCTTCTCTTCCCAATGGTCGCTGTAAGGTGCCCTATACAAAGGCTTTGGCATACGCCGCGGGTTATCATGAAGTTGATAAACAGATGCCCCCTTGGCACAAGTTGACCCCTGATTGATTGGGTTGTCAGGGTCCCCCTCGGTACTTAAGACCTTGCCATCAGCTGCATAAACAACTAAACCACAGCCACACCCGCAATAAGGACAGATGGAGGGTACTGGCTTAATATTCTTAATCCTGAACCCCCTCGCTTCCGCCATTGCGGGCTTAAGGTCAAAACCGAGAACAGGTAGAGCAGCAACCGCGGCGCCGGAGATTTTTAAAAATTCGCGCCTAGTTACTTTCACCGTGTTCCTCACTCCTTTAATAAATATTTAGTTTTTCAATAACTAACTGTATTCACGAATTTAACCTTTATCACCTCCACATTGTTTTATTATCAAAAATTACCTCTATAAGTAATAAAAAACCTCATTTTATATTTCGCTACTATTATGAAAATTCCTGCTGTTTATCAATACTCTTCGCCAGCCCTTTCTTCTCTTTTTCTTTTCTTGTTAGCAACCACCTTCGATACCAGGATACCCGCTTCATAAAGCACTGCCATTGGTAGAGCCATAATCAATTGGGATATAGGGTCAGGGCCAGGTGTCAAGACAGCAGCCAGGATAACTGTGATGACAATGGCATATCTTCTGTTGCGAACCAGCCATTCTGGAGTAACCACACCGATGCTAGTGAGGAAATAAATCACCAGAGGAAACTCAAAAATTAAACCAAAGGGAATGAGAAAGGTCAAAGTGAAGGATAAATACTTACCGATGGTAAACATCGGTTCAAATTCGCTGCCTAGTTGGATAAGAATATAAACCGCCACAGGGAAAACTGTTGTATAAGCAAACACCACTCCAGCTACAAAGAGGATAACCGAAATCGGTATCAACCTGGATAAATACCTTCTTTCATGGGGATAAAGGGCAGGTACTATAAACTGCCATATCTGCCATAATATAATGGGTGAAGCTAAAATTGTTCCAGCTACAAGCGCAATCTTAAATTTAGTAAAAATACCCTCTGTTAAAGCTGTAACAACCAGATTAATACCTTGTTCTGCCAGTGGCTTGGTAAGCACAGTCATAATTTGTTCAATGAAAACAAAGGATATAATACTGGTAACAACTATGGCAATAACGGAAACAATAATAACTTTTCTCAGTTCCTCTAGGTGAGACAAGATGGTCATTGTTTGCTGATCATCTGCAGTATCTTTTTTTGCCATAATATCCTCCCGAAGATGTTATTAGAAGTCTCGATTTCCAATAAAATCTGCAATTCCATCAAAAATAGAACGTGATGGTTGGTCAGGTAAATGCACTAATTCCTTTTTTGCCTTCTGGAGATATCTGTTGCATAAATCCTGAGCAGTTTTTATAGCCCCTGCATCCTTAATTAAAGAAAAAGCCTCATCCCAATCAGATTCATCTTTGCTCTCCTTTTTCAGCAGACTTAACAGCCGTTTGCCTATTTGCTTGTCACTGAGGGCATATACAACTGGGATAGTTATGATCCCCTGTCTCAGATCACTTCCAACCGGTTTGCCACAAACCTGCTCAGAGCCTATGAAATCAAGGAGATCGTCGCTTATTTGATAAGCCATTCCCAGATAATAACCATATTTTTTCAGATGACGGGCGAGATGAGGTGGTGCTTCACTTGCCACAGCACCGATAAAACAACATGCAGATATCAAATAAGCTGTTTTTCGCTGTATTCTGCGCAAATAAGTCCGCAGATTCAAATCTGTTCTTCCTATGCTATTGATCTGTTCAATTTCCCCCTCACACATTTCCAGGCTTACTGATGCAAGAAAGCTGATAATCTCAGGAGTACCATAACGGGCAAGAATTTTTAGCGCCTGACCAAAGATATAATCCCCTGTCTGCATCGCTATGGAGTCCCCCCACTCTGCACTTACTGTGGGGACTCCCCGACGGGTTGCAGCCTTATCGATCACATCATCATGTACCAGTGTAGCCATGTGTATCAGCTCTATCGCTGCCGCCAGTTGACCGATACGCTCCAAATCATATTTGAATAGCTTTCCAGATAAGAGCACAAAAGCAGGGCGCAGCCTTTTACCACCGGCATCCACCAGCCATTTTGATGATTTAGTCAATAGTTTAACTGAAGAGTTGGTGTATTTGTGGAGTTCTGACTCCACATAGTCTAAATCATTTTGTATTTCCTTAAATAACTGCTGATAGGACATCAACAATCACCTTGCAAATATCGATGGTGAAAAATGAATTCTTTAAAATTAATTAAAAACCTTTTCTATTTATGAAAAATAATTTTTTCCTCGTTCTTATTCATATCCGATACCGACTAAACCCATCAGCCTGCATACAAAGAAATCTATCAGGTCATCTATATCTTTTGGACCAAAATAAAAGGCCGGTACCGGCGGTACAATCTGTACCCCAAGTTGCGCAAGTTCCAGCATATTCTTGAGGTGAATGGCATTTAACGGAGTTTCCCTAGGTACAAGAACCAGTGGTCTCCTTTCTTTAAGGGTTACATCGGCAGCACGCTCAATTAGGTTACGGGACATCCCTCCGGCAATACCTGCCAGAGTTGCCATTGTACAGGGCACAACAATCATTCCTTTTGTATAAAAGGAACCGCTGGCCAAACAGCACCCGATATCAGTCCATTCATAATAAGATAGTGCAGCCTCATCAGAGGGCAATCCGAGATAGTTTCTTATCTGCAGAGATATCTCCTGCTGATCACCTGTAAGGGACAACCCCAATTCCTCTTTCAGCACTCTTTTACCAGGATCTGATATGATAAGACAGATCCTTTCTCCTGCAGAGTATAAAGCTTTTATTACTTTGATCCCGTAAATTACCCCTGAGGCTCCTGTAATAGCTACAACCCAGGGTGCCATCTACTCATCCTCCTGACCAAAGCCGTATTCCTGCCATCTGGAAGTGACCAATTTCTTGATCTCCTGGGTCATTTCAATTTCCTCAGGCCAATCCCTGTTATGTCCTTCCCCGGGCCACTTTTTAGTAGCATCTATCCCTACTTTAGAGCCATAAGCAGGCAGTGGGGATGAGTGGTCCAAAACCTCCAGTGGTCCATCTACCATCATAAAATCTCTTTTCGGATCAGTGTTGTTATAAACCCTCCACCATACCTCTGACATATCCTGAACATTGACATGTTCATCCACAACAATGATCATCTTGGTAAACATCATTTGGCCCATACCCCAAATCGCACACATTACCTTCTTGGCCTGTCCTGGATAGCTTTTCTTAATGGATACTACTGCACAATTGTGAAATACCCCCTCCAGAGGAAGATTAATATCCACAATTTCCGGTATAAACATCTTTAATAATGGTAAAAAGATCCTTTCGGTTGCTTTAGCAAGATAACAATCCTCCATAGGCGGCTTACCAACTATAGTAGCAGGGTAAATGGCATCTTTCCGATGGGTGATGCATTGGATATGAAAAACAGGATAATAATCAGCAAGGGAATAATAGCCTGTGTGATCCCCAAAGGGCCCCTCTATCCTTTGTTCTTCAAGATCCACATAACCTTCCAGGATAATCTCCGCATGGGCTGGAACTTCCAGATCCACTGTAACGCATTTGACCATTTCCACCGGCTCATTGCGGAGAAAACCAGCAAACAGCATCTCATCAATACCATGGGGCAGAGGAGCTGTAGCAGCATATATTGTAGCTGGATCTCCGCCGAGTGCCACTGCAACCTCCATTCTTTGACCCATCTTTTGATGCTTGCGATAATTTTCTGCTCCGTTTTTATGGATATGCCAGTGCATTCCAGTGGTTTTACCATCAAAAACCTGTAGGCGGTACATTCCTAGATTGCGCCCACCTGTTTCCGGATCCCTTGTAAAAACTAATGGCAGGGTAATATAACGACCCCCATCTCCCGGCCAGCATTTGAGTATAGGGAACATATCCAATGTGGCATCTTCATCACGGTAAATCACTTCTTGACAGGGTGCTCTCCGGACCATTTTCGGCACCCAGGATCCCATTTCAGCTAAGCGGGGCAGAAACTTCATCTTATCCAATAAACCGCCGGTCAATTCCTGAAGCTCAAGCATTTTTGAAATTCTTGCCCCTATTTCATCAAGCTGCTGCACCCCTAATGCCAGGGACATCCTTTCAAAACTTCCGAAGGCATTGATCAGCACCGGATAAGGTGAGCCCTTTACCCTTTCAAAAAGGAGTGCTGGCCCCCCTTTTTTGCTGATCCGGTCGGTAATCTCTGTTATTTCCAATACTGGATCTACCAATGCAGTTACACGATGCAACAAACCTTTTTTTTCTAATACTGCAACAAATTCATGCAGGTCTTTAAATGCCATTTATTGATCACCCCACAAATTAATCCACATTTTGATCAGCGGACAGATCTATGATACCCCTGGCGAAATTCTCCAATTCACTCCTTGCCTCTGATACAGGCAGTTGGGACAAAGCCCGCAAGCCATCTTTTATTATCTGCTGCGGTTGGAAAGTCATATCTATCTTTTTAACCCCATAAGCAATTCCCAGAGATGTGCCGAACTCCATAAGCAAGGTCTGCTCTTTTTCTGTACATCCTGTAAAAAGCCCGCCAAGGGCACAGCACTCCCCATAAAAGACCCCATACTGCTTGCGCATTATTTCAATTAACTCTTCCTCGCTGGGGTTAGCCCCTTTCAGGCGTATTTCTTCCATAATTGAAAAACCTTCATTCATTGTTGTGATCAGACCAGCAAACCTTTCCAACAAAAATAGATGTTGAGAATTGTTGATTAACTGAAGTAGATGGCTGAACAAGAAATCACCGGTAAGTATATACAACTGCTGATTTTTACCTTTTAAACTCGCCCTTTTGTGAAACATAGTTCCCAGATAAACCAGTGCCATATAAACAGCAGGAGAATAATGTTTAATCTCCCGGGAAAATATACGTCCACTGAAGATTACCAGTCCCGGCGGGATCAAGTACTCATGATCAGTAGGCCTATGCAGCTGTTTTAACAATAGCTTGCCCACAGGGCGCAGCGCTTTTTCCAGGCGCCCCATAACAAACCGGAGTTCCCCTGCTACCGGCTTCCATATATGTTCCCCTATTAATAAGGGGTTCTTTTCAGGACAAGAACCCCTCTCATGCAAAGAATCATTATCTAACGTGTAGTGATCAGATTTCACAGTTTATTAAGCCACTCCCACTTTCTTGAGCATACCTACAGGATCTACGAACAGCTTGGGGAATCCCAAGGTCTTTGGATCCAACCCTAAAGCCAATCCGATCAATTGTGTAAAGAAGGGTATAGGCATTCTGTAACTAACACCATATTTTTTCTCCACTGTCACCTGACGCATATCAAGGTTGGCCTGGCAGAGCGGACAGGCAGCAACAATACAGTCTGCTCCAGAATCTCTGGCAAATCTCAAAATGTCATTGCATAATTTGGTACAGTGATCCTCAAGGGTAACACCAAGAGATGCACCACAACACTCAGTCTTATAAGGCCACTGAACAGGTTCTGCACCGAGAGCCCTGATAATGTTGTCCATTGATTGAGGATCCTCGGGATCATCAACAAAATTCACGATTTTTGGTGGTTTGACAAAAAGACAACCATAGTAACAGGCCACTTTCAGACCCTTCAGGGGTCTTTTCACTTTCTTTTCGATCTCTGATAAGGTTTCTGGATTAGAAAATATATCAAGATAATATCTGAGTTTTACCTTTCCTGTATAGGGCCGCTCCAGCAAGGAGTTTACCTTCTGTTTTAGTTCCTCATCCCGACCCAATTCATATTCAACAGCAGCAAATCTCGCATGACAGGCTGCACAGGGAGCGACGATTTCCGTTACAGGCAGGGTTTCAGCTAATGCCAGTATTCGTGCTGGGAGAGCCAAAGATAATAGATGATCAGTCATATGAGCAGATGATGCACCACAACAGTTCCAATCAGGCACCTCTAATAATTCAATACCAAGAGCTTTTGCCACAGCCTGGCTGGACATTCCATACTCAATTCCACCTGTTTCCAGTGAACAACCAGGATAAAAAGCATATTTCGTCATTTATTTTCCCCCCCGAACTTGATCAAATATTTTTTTCATCTCTCTGCGCCCTTTGATCCGGTGGGGAAACATCGATGCTTTCCCTTTCAACATAAGTGGAAGACCAAACTGCATGTCCTTCATAAAATTACCGGTCTTCAAGTTGTTCATCATTGCCATGCCAGGTTCAAAAAGCCGACCAAAAGTGCGGACAGTCCACAAAAATGATTCATTAAAGCTGAGGACAAGTTTCGCTTTGTCCACATACCCCGCTCTGACCGCTTCTTGACGCAGGGTATCCATAACGGCTGCTACTTGTATATCTCTTATGCAGCGCGTTGTACAGGTATTGCATCCCATACAGACCCAAATAGTATGGGATTTTAACACCTCTTCCTTCATACCCAACATCAGCATTCTGATAATCTGGTTCGGCGGGTAATCCATTGCACTGCTGCCCGGGCATCCGCCTGAACACTTAGCACACTGATAGCACTGGCGAATATCCTGGCCGCTCTCCTCAATTACCCTGTCGACAAACGACCGATTTCGATCCATTACCTGAGACAAGTTTACCTCGCCCATTGCGACCCCCTCTTAAAAAAGCATAATCTCTCATAATCTGTATTCTCCTTTTTCTTAATAATTCCTCCTTAAGGACAAAAGATTTTTCCCCAATACTCTAAAATAACTCTAAAATACACATCTATATAAACTCTTGAGAGGGTAAATTTAGTTTTTCACCCTTTGTTCAGCTTTAAAGAAGCAATCAGGACATAAAAGAATAAGCCTCACACTTCCCTGTAAGGCTTATCCCCTATCCTTTGCTTATTAAATAAGCTATTAAAATAAATATCTCCCTCCTATTGGTTGACAACCGCCTTCTGGCTAAAGCCTGCGTTCATAATACCCCTCCGCATCTCCGATGCTGTTATGTGTTCTGCTTGGAATTTTTCAGATAGGTATCTGCAGGCATCCCAGGGATCAACCCTTTCCCCGCATGTAAAAACATCAACCGCGGCATAACCCAATTCGGGCCAGGTATGAATTGCCAGGTGGGACTCGGAAATAACAACTACTCCACTCACCCCTTGAGGGCTGAATTTATGGAACACACTTTCCCGTACTTCAGCTCCTGCAACCAACGCTGCATCAATCATATGCTTTTTTACCACTTCCAGATCGTTCAGGACTTCAAAACTGCATCCATAAAATTCAGCTAAAATATGACGCCCCAAAGAGTTAACTACGGCCATTTCTCGACCTCCCTTACAAAATTAGATGATATCAGTAAAAAATGTGTATATTATCGATAAAACCAATTTTAACGGTTTCTATCGATAATCCTATTAAATTTTAGCATCTCTCCTCCATTTGTCAATTAATTTTTAAAATTATGAATCCAGGTTAGATGGCGACATGGCCTGTTCTCTCAGTACCAGGTAAAATAATGTTGCTGAAGGGAAAATAATTGCTGTAGCTGCTGCTACAATCCCTGAGTCATTTAAAACCAAAGCCATAAATGCACCCAATATACTTCCGGAAAAACCTGCTGCGATAGCTGGATTCTTGGTCAGCAGAGATCTAAAAATCCCCACCGGTCGATAAAAAAGAATACCCAGAGCCAGCAAGCTGCCCAATAGCACTCTGGTCCAAATAGTGGATTTGATCAGTTTGTAGTTCATAGACACTTTTCTGACAACTACCTCTTTGATGGCTGAAAACCCTGATTGATATATCGATGCTGCAAACTGGCCAAAATGAGAACGAAGCTCAGGTGGTCTCATATAGTCGAGTATAAAAACACCCACACATAATAGCCCGACAACACCCATCATAATGAGAATATTGCGCGGTCGTATCTGTATGCGTAACAAGAGGAGAAAAGTAAAAATAAAAGCGATCAGGCTGGATGTAAAACCACCAAAATTGCTTCCCCACCAGGGAGAACCTAAAACTACCAGCACGGAAATGAATATAATGCCGATCAGTAAATATTTTAAAGTGGTATGGTTCTGTAATCGGTGAACAAATAATGATATACCGATAATGGATGCTCCCAACAGAACCCCCATATACTCATTGCCAATTCCATAATAACGAGCTCCACCCATAGGGTCATAACTCAATACAGCATATTTTTGCAGATACCCTCCTGTGACTGTGTCCAACAGAATGCCAAAAACTGTTGCCATACACAAAATAATCAAGGGGTCGAAATTTCGGTTGCGAGCCAGTAAAAGACTAAACAGAACAAGAGCAATTGCAACAACCACAAAGAGAAGCAAATACAACCACATATTAGTAATCGGTAATAAACTGAGCAGCAACCAGGTCAAGGGTACCGCTAGTAGAGCCAATGGTAATGCTATCAGGTAGCGTGCTTTTTGCGGATCAAAAAACATAAAAAACAGAACAGCAGCGATGACCAGCAAATGCACAAAAACATAACCTTTTACCATTAAAGGACGGAGATAAGAAGTAAAAACAGTTCGTGCTTGGATATTCTGCATCAAACTCAAATTATTTTTTTCTGGTATAATTTCCCATTCCCTACCGTTTGTTGAAAAAAACGGTGCCTGTAAGTAGGAGGCAATACTTGGTGCAATATCTGTTAAAGTGATAATAGCTGTCTGTCTGGTGGTGGGAGATGTCAATAATCCCTCCTCCATACCCTCTCCCCGGGCACCGATTAAACCAAAAAACCTGTTATTTATAGAATTACCATCAATAGGTGTTGTTGTAATTGCAAGTATAATGCTGCTGGATAAATCTGTATTCTGCATTAAAAAACCCAAAAAATCATCATATTCGCGCAGGATATTTTCTCTTTCCTGTTCATATACTTTTTCGGAAAACTGTTCTCTTTTTTTCTCAAGGCGAACCAGATCACCAGGATCGATCACCACCATATCTGTTTGCAGCTGCAGTTCTAGAAAGATTTCTTCAAGCTTGGAGTAGTCTGTACGATAACCGAGAGGGTCATCGGGGTCATAATAAAGAAGTTCTTCAGATACATTTCCTTGATCAATAATTCCCCTGCTATCCATAGCAATTAGTGCCATGGATCTATTGGTTTTAAACTCGGAAGGGGTATCGGAGTTGCCGATAGCCGCTGTATTCAGCCCTTTTTTATGCAGGGCATCTGCTAAAGCCCCAGGTTGTGTCCCACCCTCAGCACTCTTATTTGCCAGGCGAATAGAAGGTATATCCAAAACGATGAGGTTGCCCTTTTCAGGAAGGACCCCTGTGCGGGCAGTAAAGAGCACCATAGGGTCCTCCCCATTGATAGTTTCCCGAGGGCCAAAAACAAGGGGTTCAGCAGTTGGGCTCAAGGCCACCTGTCCAGCGCTGATGGTCGCCGCAATATTATGCCTGTTACGCCCTCCAGCTGTATTGGTATTGAGCAAAGCAATGCTCCCTTTGCTAAAAAAATCATGTATGTTTGATAGTTCGGTTCGATTTAGATCATCAATCGTTAAATAATCGCAAATGACAACAATAACCTTACGCTGCTTTTGATCACTTTTTGCCCCAGCCTGAACTTCTGCAGGCACAATTGAACATAATAAAAAAAAGAGCAGAATCAAGACCGCAGTTTTAATTTTTCCATTACTCAGGCCGTAAAACCTGTGCATAGATTTTTTTAGTCCTTTCTAGCATTTTTTCATATGAAAACTTTTGTTCTACCATTTCCCTGCCTTGACGGCCCAAAGCGGCAGCCCATGTCCTGTTTTTCAACAGTGCAATTATCGCATCAGCTAAAGCTCTGGGATTTTTCGGCGGTACCAGCAGACCGTTTTTACGGGGGATGATAATCTCCGTCAGACCACCTACATCACTGGCTACTACCGGACATCCTGCAGCCAAAGCTTCTAAACAAAAAATGGATAGTCCCTCCTGTACTGATGGAATTACTGCAATATCGAAGAGGGGCAGGATGTTAGGCACATCATCCCTGAAACCGAAAAAAAATACTTTTCTTTCAATTCCTAATCTCGCCGCATACTGTTGTAAGAAGTTCCGCTCCGGTCCATCCCCCACTATTACAAAATAAACCCAAGGGTACTCTTTGTCAATAATTGCTGCTGCATCAAGTAAGTATTTAATGCCTTTGGCTGGCTCTAAACGGGCAACAGTGCCTATAACAGGGCCATTAAAGGAAAATTTCCGGTCTAAACAACCCTTTTTTGAAAACAGGTTAACATCAACACCATTATAGATCACTGTTACCATTTCCGGAGGAAAAAGACGGTATTTCAGAATTTCTTTTTTAATGGCTTCAGATACTGTGATTACTGTGTGAACGGCCCTTCTCATCAATATCCCATGCATGGTCTGAAAAGCTTTGGAAAAAGGTATCATGCCATAATTTATCATATTATGGATGGTCGCTACCACTTTCCCGCATCCGGCAATCAGAGACGCAGCCTGTCCTACCATACCCGCTCTGATCCCATGGGTATGTACCAGATCGATCTTTTCCTGGCTGATAAACTGGGCAAGGGAACAAACAATCCGCCAATTTTCCAAGGGATGCAGACTTTCATCAAGAGGCAACAAGTATACATCTCGAGCGACAGATCTGAGCAAAGAGGAATCACAGCATGGGGGAGCAGCAAGATAAAGCTGATAGTCCTTTCCCATCCCCTGAAAAAGAGTTTCTATATGTTTGATCATACCTCCCCGGGCAGGTCGAACAACATGAAGTATCTTTTCTGTCAGGAAAAATCCCTCCAGAAAAATAAAAATTGGGGAGTTTCTCCCCACCCAAGAAGATGGTCAGAGTGGCGGGACTTGAACCCGCGACCTCTAGCACCCCAAGCTAGCGCTCTACCAAACTGAGCTACACCCTGACGTTAAGTACTTTATTATTGTAGCCTCTCTTTCACTCAATGTCAAGCCAGCACTGATAAAATCCCAGAGCATAACAGAATAACTACACCCTGTGCTAATTTATTTAATAAACTCTTCATGCAAGGCATTAACCGCTTTCAAAGCATCTTCCTCAGCAATGATACAGGATACCTTGATCTCAGATGTGCTGATCATTTCTATGTTGATCCCTTCATTGGCCAGGGCTTTGAACATATCAGCTGCAACACCAGGATTGGTAATCATTCCTGCGCCGACAATAGATACTTTGGCAACCCGATCATTATAAACAAAACCAGATGCACCGATCTCCTCAATAATTTTCTCCACAACCGGTATTGCCTTCTCCAGGTCGCCCCGTGCTGTTGTAAAAACGATATCATTACGTCCGTCCCGCACCCATCCCTGGATAATCATGTCCACATTGATCTGTTTCTCTGCAAGGGCGCTGAATATCTTTCTGGCAATTCCCGGCCGATCAGGCACATCAAATATACCAATTTTTGCCACATTCAAATCATGTGCAACCCCACTAACAGGGCGACAGTTTTCCATTGATTCAACCTCCCCAACAAGTGTCCCTGCATTATTATTAAAGCTCGACCTGATAATTAATGGAACTGAGTAGTTTTTCGCAAATTCCACTGCTCGCGGCTGCAGTACAAGAGCGCCTAAGCTGGCCAGTTCCAGCATCTCATCATAAGAAATAAAATCCAGTTTTTTAGCCCTGGGTTCGATCCGGGGATCAGCAGTATAAACACCGTCAACATCGGTATATATCTCACAGATATCAGCTTTCAAGACAGCTGCCAAGGCGACAGCAGTGGTATCAGAACCTCCCCGCCCCAGAGTGGTAATATCATTATTCTGGTTGATGCCTTGAAATCCAGCTACAATTACAATCTTATCCTGCTCCAGTTCCCGAAGTATACGCTCTGGTTCAATATTCAAAATGCGCCCTTTCGTGTAAGCATTATCTGTTTGGATCCCTGCTTGATAACCGGTCAAGGAAACAGCAGGATAACCAAGTTCATTGATAGCCATGGCCATCAGAGCAATTGATACCTGTTCTCCTGTGGAGAGCAGCATATCTATTTCTCGTGCCGGAGGATGTGATGTAATCTCTCCCGCCTTGGCCAACAGTTCATCTGTTGTATCTCCCATAGCAGATAAAACAACAACAACTTGGTCGCCCTCTTCTTTTGCTTTGACAACTCGCCGGGCAACATTATTAATCAGTGCAATATTAGCGACGGAACTGCCTCCGAATTTTTGTACTCTGATTCCCAAGTTTAGACCTCCCCCAACTTGTGTAATCAATGTTCCTCTAATACTATACTGGCCCCCATTTTTGATGGTTCCAGTTCTAGTACCCGTGCTGTAATTCCTTGAGATTGAAAACAACCAGCCAATATTCCCCCGATATCACATTGGGGTGGTGTAAAAGCAATCACAGTAGGCCCAGCACCACTTAAAAAAACCCCATAAGCTCCTGCTTTACGAGCAGCATCCATCAGGTCAACCAAGCCAGGCACAAGGGGACAACGATAGGGCTGATGGAGGCGATCATGTAAAGCAGCACCCAGCAGTTCCCAATCTCCATCCCTTAAAGCTGTGATCAGCAAAGCCAGGTGTCCCATATTAAAAACCGCGTCACTTAAAGGCACCTTTTTGGGTAATACACTGCGGGCTTGCTGGGTGGAAAGGCAGAAATCTGGAATTACCGCTGTTATCTTCAGGCCCCTTTGTGGGACAAAGCGGGAATAGATTAAGGAATGATCATGCTGTGCTACAATAACCACCCCACCAAAAAGGGCAGCAGCCACATTATCAGGATGTCCCTCTATATCCACCGCCATTTGCAGCAGTTCATCAAGAGAAAAAGCTTGTCCCACCAATGCATTGGCTGCCACTAAACCACCAACAATTGCCCCTGCACTGCTCCCCAAACCCCTTTGAAAGGGAATCTTATTGTCCAGGCAAAGTTTAAAACCTTTTATTTGATAATCTGTTTTCTCAAGCAAATAAATAATTGTCCTGGCAACAAGATTGCTGCTGTCCCTGGGGATAAGATCCTCTCCCTCACCTTTGACATCGATAATCCAACCCGGCTGGTCACACTCTTCTAAGGTCACCGTATTATAGAGGTTCAAAGCCATTCCTAAAACATCAAACCCTGGACCCAAATTGGCTGTTGTGGCAGGAACCTTCACTTTAATCTTAGCCATTAAGATCACCAATCCTCATAAGACATTCAGTTCTTTTAAAATTTCTAATACAGCATGTTCCTGCGCTGAAACAACCGTAGGCTGTAGTTGGCAGGTTTTCAAGGTTGTATCCGGATCCTTTAAGCCATGTCCAGTCATGATGCAGACCACCCTAGCAGCCGGAGGGAAAAACTTATTCTCTGCCAATTTGATCACTCCGGCTATGGCAGCAGCTGAAGCAGGTTCCACAAAAAGCCCTTCACTGCGTGCTACTTTTTGGTAAGCTGATAGGATCTCTTCATCTGTCACCACATCGATATGCCCCTCTGACTCCTTCAGAGCATTAACAGCTTTTTCCCAGCTGGCCGGGTTGCCGATCCTGATAGCTGTGGCTACAGTCTGCGGTTCAGGCACAACCTCACCCCTTACAATAGGAGCAGCCCCAGCAGCCTGGAAGCCTAGCATCCTTGGTGTATGATCGATGCGGCCGGCAGCCTTATATTCCTTAAAGCCCTTCCAGTAAGCGGTAATATTGCCAGCGTTGCCAACAGGAAGAGCCAGATAATCAGGTGCGGTTCCCAACTGATCGCAGATCTCAAAGGCAGCTGTTTTTTGTCCCTCAATCCGGTGAGGGTTAAGGGAATTGACCAAAGTGATGGGATATTCTCGGGAAATCTTGCGTACAAGCCGGAGAGCAGCATCAAAATTCCCCTTAATAGCAACAACCTCTGCACCATAGATCAAAGCCTGGGCAAGCTTACCCAAAGCAACATACCCATCTGGAACAAGAACAACACACCTAATACCTGCCCTGGCAGCATAGGCTGCGGCAGAAGCTGATGTATTTCCTGTGGAAGCACAGATAACCGCTCTGCTCCCATTCTCCACAGCTTTGCTGACAGCAACGGTCATACCCCGGTCCTTAAAAGAACCGGTGGGGTTTTGCCCCTCAAATTTCAAATAGAGTTCTATATTAAGCTCTTTTGAAAGGGAGGGTGCAGGCAGTAAAATGGTCTGCCCCTCATAAAGGGTGATCACCGGAGTTTGATCAGACACTGGTAGAAATGAACGATAGGCAGCTATCAGTCCTTGCCACTTCATGATTTTGCTCCTTCCTCAACCCGAATCACATTTTCAATTGAACCTACAATAGATAGTCCTCTGAGTACAGCTAAGGCATCCCGAATATCCTGTTCTAGAACTTCATGGGTGATCAGAACGATCTCTGCCATCCTCTCCTCATTAACTACCAGAGTTCTCTTTTGAATAACTGAGGCAAGTCCCACCTGGTGATTACCCATTACCCCAGCTATACTGGCTAAAACTCCTGGCTTGTCCTTAACAATCAGGCGCAAATAATACTTGGTCTGAATCTGACCTATTGGCAGTATCTCCTTTTCTAAATAGCAGGTACAGGGAAACCTGCCTGTACTGTTGGTTTCCAGATTGCGGACAATTTCCATCAAATCCCCGACAACAGCACTGGCTGTGGGCATCTGTCCTGCGCCCTGACCATAGAACATGGTTTCACCCACTGCGTTTCCATAAACATAGACAGCATTAAAAACACCCTGAACAGCAGATAAGGGGTGTTCTTTCGGTAGGAAAGCAGGGTGAACCCGCACCTCAATCTCCCCATTAAGATCTTTGGCAATAGCCAGTAGCTTAATCACATACCCCAATTCCCGGGCATAATTGATATCCTCAGGGGTGATCCTGGTGATCCCCTCAACAAAAACATCATCAGGTGTTACCCGGGTATTGAAGGCAATAGAAGCCAGAATAGCAATTTTTCTGGCAGCATCAAATCCTTCAATATCTGAAGAGGGATCAGCCTCAGCATATCCCGCCCTCTGAGCCTCCTGTAATACCTGCTCAAATTCAACATGCTCATCATGCATCCTGGTGAGTATGTAATTGGTTGTACCGTTAACAATCCCGATTACTTCCTGGATTTTGTTGGCTATCAAATTCTCTTTCAAGGCATGGAGTACAGGTATGCCGCCACCTACACTGGCCTCAAAATAGAGATCAGCTTTACCCTCTGCTGCAGCCTCAAACAGTTCTTTCCCGTGAGCAGAGATCACATCTTTATTAGCCGTAACCACATGTTTACCCTTGAGCAGAGCCTCTCTGATATAGGTTCGACTGGGTTCGATACCTCCCAGTAGTTCAATAACGATCTGAATTGCTGGGTCATTCAAAATCTCATCAAAATTCTTTGCCAGCATTTCAGATGATAACTTCAGGGCAGCAAGCTTTTCTGGATCCCGCTCTAATATTTTTTTAATCTCGACCCTTCTCCCCAAACGCTGCTCGATCTGTGAATTATTTTCCCGGAGAAGTTTCACAACACCTGAACCTATGGTACCAAGGCCTAGCAGTCCAACACCGATAGAAGCACCGTTCATAAAAATCCTCCTATATTTTTTACAGCTTACCTTAATATAATAACGGAAACTTTCGTTTGTGCAAATATTAACTTCTGCTTCCACCGAAAAAAATAGATCATTACCGGCTAAAGTTTTCTAAAAAATAAAAACGGTCAACTGACCGTTTAATTAACTAGATGATGATACAGATTAATCCACCACTTCCTTCGTTAACAATCCGTTGTATTGTCTCCTGCAGTTTTTCCTGGGCATTGTCAGGCATCCGGTGGAGCTTGTTCTGAATGCCTTCCCTAACTAAATCATGCAACGATTTACCAAATATATCTTTGTTCCATATTTTAGCGGGATCATCCTCAAACTCCTCCAGCATATAGCGAACCAATTCCTCACACTGTTTTTCTGTCCCAATGATCGGGGTGATCTCTGTAGTAATATCAGCTCTGATAATATGCAGTGAAGGAGCGCTTGCTTTTAATTTAATACCAAAGCGATTACCCTGGCGGATCAACTCCGGTTCCTCCAAAATCATCTCATCAAGACTTGGTGCCACAACACCATAGCCCAACTCTTGCACCTCTTCCAATGCTGGAGCAATTTTTTCCCATGATGACTGTGCTTTGCTGAGATCCCGCAGCAAGCGCAGAATATCGTGCTCACCTGTTACAGTAAGACCGCTCACTTCCTCCAGTACCTTGTAATACAGTTCATTATGTGTCTGCACATCAATCTCAGCAATCCCGGTCCCCAGGTTCATTTCTTTTAAAACTGCATTAGCCACAAACTGATTTTCTTGGATTATCTCCACAGATCGATCAATATCCCGCAGCCTGCTGACAACAGCTACAGCATCTTTGATCAGTTGATCAAATTCTGAGCGCAGCCAGTGGGTTTCATCCAATTCCTCCACCCAGAGGGGCAATTTGACATTGACCTCCTGGACCGGGAACTCATAGAGGGTTTCCTGAAGAATATTCAGGAGGTCATCACAAGACATTTCAGCACAGTTAATGGCTAAGACTGGAATATCATATTTTTCTTCCAAACTCCGAACAAGCTCAATACTCTCATAAGACTCCGGATAGAGAGTGTTGAGAACCACGACAAACGGCTTGCCCAGTTCTTTTAACTCCTGAATTACCCGCTCTTCTGCATCTAAATAATTTTCCCGGGCTATCTCAGTTATAGAACCATCTGTGGTTACTACTATACCGATTGTGGAATGATCCGCTATAACTTTACGGGTTCCCAGTTCTGCTGCTTCTTGAAAGGGGACCGCCTCTTCAAACCACGGTGTCATCACCATGCGCGGCCCGCCTTCTTCCTCTTCATAACCTAGGGCGCCTTCTACAGTATAACCAACACAATCTACCATTCTCACTTTCATTTTGAGCCCATCACGGATATTGATCTCCACTGCTTCTTGAGGTATGAACTTGGGTTCTACAGTCATAATCATGCGGCCAGCCCCACTCTGGGGCAATTCATCCACTGCCCTTTCTTTTTCGTTGGGATCCTCGATATTAGGCAGAACCAGCAGTTCCATCAAACGTTTGATAAATGTTGATTTTCCTGTCCGCACAGGCCCGACAACACCCACGTAAATATCTCCACCTGTTCGCTCAGCAATATCCCGAAAGATATTGAGATTTTCCATGGGCAACCCCCTCCCTAATTCTTTCTTATGCAAGACTATCCTAATTCATTCCATAAATTGAAAAGAAGTATATTTCCGTACTCTCCCATTTAATAATTTATATGCCAACTAATTATTGGTATAACCGGATGGTATCAAAAAAGCGGCTCATAATAAGAGCCGCTGCACAAATATGTTTTCTATATGATCTCTTTAGTTATTACCAAAAGCGAATACGGTTTTCCGTGCCTGCCTGCAGGCGTCTGATATTGGGCAGATGTCTGATAACAATAATTATAGGAGCGGGAACAGCAAAAATATAATATTCCCATGGTATATGCAGAATAAGAGCTATAAATGGAACAGCAACTGAAGCTAAAATTGATCCCAGTGAAACATAACCGGTAAACAGCACTACAACTAACCAGATCACAAATGCTATCAGCACAACCCCTGGCATTAAGGCGATTAAAACACCTGCACCTGTAGCTACACCCCTGCCTCCCTGAAAGCGGAGAAAAATTGACCAGTTATGGCCAGCCATCACCGCCAGTCCTGCCCCCACACCATAAAAGGGGCCAAACAGGTTATTAGCTATTAAAACAGGTAAAAATCCTTTGGCAACATCACATATCAACACCAACAAACCCACTTCAGGTCCCAGGACGCGAAAAGCGTTAGTAGCCCCGATGTTTCCACTTCCATGGCGGCGTAGGTCAACCTTATGCTTCCTGCCGATCAGGTATCCAAAAGGAATAGATCCTAATAGATAGCTGATCAAAAGCACCAAAAAAAATTTCATAATTTCCCTCCCTATTATTGGTCTCTGCGCCGTCTTGCCTTAAACTTAAGCCTCACAGGTGTGCCTTCAAATCCATACGCCTCTCTGAGCTGGTTCTCCAAGTATCGTTTATAAGAAAAGTGAACCAGTTTGGTGTTATTCACAAAGAACACGAACATTGGGGGCTTCACTGCAACCTGGGTTACATAGAAAATCTTAAGACCTCCCTTAGCTGATGGTGGCGGGTTTAAAAAGAGAGTTTCACTCAACCATGAATTCAAATTCCCTGTGCTGATCATTTTATTTTGCTCAGCATGAACAGCATCTACCAGAGGAATTATTTTCCCTAACCCTTCACCAGTCAGAGCGGAAATATAATGAATAGGAGCGTAGGAAAGAAAGGGCAACTGTTCCCTAACTAAATTTTCAAAATACTGTCGCCTGTTTTTAATATCAGCGACTAAATCCCATTTATTTAATATTATTATAACTCCTTTTCCGCTCTCTTCAATATATCCCGCGATTTTCTTATCTTGCTCTACAACTCCCTCTGCAGCATTTAATACCAAAAGGACAACATCAGCCCGGTCAATAGCCTTAAGAGCTCTACGCACTCCATAATACTCTACCCCCCGTTCTACACGGCTGCGCCTTCTGATACCAGCAGTATCCACAAGTATATAGCTGCGGTCTTCAATAGTGAATTTTGTATCAATGGCATCCCGGGTCGTTCCCGGAACATCGCTGACAATCACACGCTTTTCCTTAAGTATTGCATTGATCAATGATGATTTTCCTACATTAGGCCTCCCCACCACAGCCACCCGGATCCCTGTTTCCTCTTCTTGGATCTCTATCTCAGGAAGCAGAGATATGATTTGATCCAGTAATTCGTCAATATTCAAACCGTGAAGGCTGGAAATGGGAATCGGTTCACCAAGACCCAACTGATAAAAATCGTAAACATCCTGATTTTTAAAATTGTCCACCTTATTGGCAGCTAAAAGGACCTTCTTATTGCTTTTTAACAACAGTTGTGCGACCTGTATGTCTTCTACGGTTGCACCAACTTGAGCATCCACAACAAAGACAACAACATCAGCATCCTCGATGGCCATAGATACCTGTTCTTCCACATGTTCATGGAATTGTTCATCTTCCAGAAAAAGCCCTCCTGTATCAACAAGGGTAAAGCCCCTGCCATCCCATTCCACATCTCTATATAGGCGATCCCTAGTAACACCAGGCCGGTCTGCCACAATAGCTGATCTCCCACCTGAAAGGCGATTAAATAAGGTGGACTTACCCACATTAGGCCTACCTACTAGGGCTACAATCGGCTTTTTCAAAGCTGATCCCCCCTAACATACAAATAGTTTCCACCAGAGCAATACTGCTAGGCTCCACCAGATAGATACTACAGCCGGACCTTGCTTCAAGCTCTTCAACAGAGAGCCCATCTAAAAAAATGGGGGTGTCCTGACGCAGCATAATACGGGGTATCAATACTTCCTCACCCCTCACCCTTTTTAATCCGCGCATCAGATCCTGCCCTGCTAACAACCCGGTTACAGTAATCCGGGGACCAAAAAAGGTATTGGGAATACTAAGCATTTTTAATTTGAGATTTTTTATAAAATTTAGACGATGAACTACTGGAGAAAGCACTTGAGCACCGGCATGAGATGTTGCTATAAATAACTGCCTCCTGATCCTTAACTTTTCGGGAAGCCTGGATTTTATCCGGCTAAAGTCTTCATAAAAAAGCCTCCCCAATCCGATGCCATTCTCCAATTGGGGAAAACCGTCATATTGATCCGATAAGGGAAATGGGAGTCCTGCCTTCAGGTAAAATTCATCAGCAAGGTAAACAAAAGAAACCCCATATGCTCTGCGATAATATTTTTGCCAACCGGATGCTTGATTTATTAGCTTCCTGCATTCCGACCGGGTAATAGAACGGAGTTTTGGAAGATGCTGCCGGTATTTGGTCAGCCCCACAGGCACAACACCTACTGAAGCCACCTGTGGCCAAAAAGCGGCCAACTGGCAAATGGTTTGTTCTAAAACATCCCCGTCATTCCAATCAGGGCAAAGCACCACCTGAATATGCATAGTTATTCCCCTAGATGCAAATAAAGAAATTAGATCAAGTACAGGTGCAGCCTTTTTCAGACCCAGCATCCTTCCCCGCAGCAGTGGGGAGGTTGTATGCACTGAAATATAAAGGGGGCTCAGTTTCATACTAACAATTCTTGCGATATCCCCTTCCTTGAGATTGGTCAATGTTATAAAATTGCCGTGCAAAAAAGATAGCCTGTAGTCATCATCCTTTTCATAGAGGGTAGGGCGCAGGCCGGTTGGCAGTTGGTCCACAAAACAAAACACACACTTATTCCGGCAGCGTCTAATACCGTCAAAACAGTCTTCTTGGAAAACTATCCCCAGATCTGTATCAAAACCTTTGATGATTTTATGGGTCACAACCCTACCGCCCTTTTTACGAACCTTTAAGGTTAGCTGCTCATCAGCGATCAGATAACGGTAGGCGATCAGGTCTTGAGGGCGGATCCCATTGACCGATAGCAGTAAATCACCTTTCCGCAGGCCAAGCTCTGCAGCAGCTGAGCCAGGGATAACCCGATCGATCAAAATACCATGTTGCTTACACAGCTTCATTATTCCTGCTCCATCTTTTTTGATCAATTATCATTGAGTAGAGTTGTTTAGTCAAGAATTCCTTCCCGTAAAGCAATTCTGGTACTGTAAACTATTTTACGACACTCTTTAATCAGGGGAGCCAATGCCCTTTTTTCCAACATGATTAAGAGTTTTGACCAACTGAAAAACCTTCTCGCTCTAGAGATGACTTTCAACAAGAAGGGTGCTTTGAGCGGTGAGTGAACAATAGCTAATTTGATGCAGGGTATTCCCAATAAGGTGCGTATTTCCCTCAGTGTCCTGACCATGATCTCCGGCTCCCTGCCTGTTCCGGCAAGATAAAGATCATAGCCTTCTGCATTACCTAAATATTTGAAGGTCCCCAATTTTCCTCTGAACTTTATGTTTGCAGCCCAGTCCAGCAGTTGCTGCTCAGTTGCATCTGGTGCCAAATGAAGCCCGGCCAACAGCACAGGTAAGGGATCATTTTCCGGACAGATATACAATAGTATGGGTTTCTCCTGATAAGGTAAACTGGGGCTTTTGGGGATGAACTTTTCCTTTATTCTATTTTCTGCACCTTCTGCGATCTGAACAAAGTAGGGATAAGCTAGTTGTGTTCCGAGAATAACAAGGGGCCGGCCCAGAGTGACTAGATTTAATCCTCTGGAAAGGAACCCACCGATCACCATTAAAGGATTGACCGGAAAAGTGGTATCGATAGCTTCGATTTCTTCTCTACAGGAGAACAGCTCACTGATCTTATGCAGAAAAATAGTAAGATCAGGGCCAGCCATCCGCTTTCCCAGTACTAATACCTCATTTCCTTTTAGATCACGGCCAATAAACCGTAAATGGCCGTGGGTTACTGCTTCTTGTTGGTCAAAATGGGGGACATCCAGGAGTTCTGCTTTGCTGGCAACCCTGTCCTTAGGGAGCATGCCCAGAAAAATAGCTGCTGTGATTACCGAAGAGTGTGAACCACCGTAACAATGGTATATTATTTTAGCCATCCAGCTAACCCCTAATGCCCCACAATAACCATGACCCCATTATCCAAATCGTGGACCATAGCATCCATTATTCTACTCAGATAAAAAGCTACTTTTTCCTGTTCTTCCCGACTGGAAGCAATAAAAATTGGTGCTCCTCCCCCTGCTACAAGCTCGGCTTTCAGAGTAATCACAGCAAGGATAGTTTTTTTGGTTTCTATTTCCAACAGATCTACCTCACCTTGATTATAAATATCTTGATAGTGAACAAAGGACCTTTGTGGCTTTGCACCCCGACTAATCTGCAGCAATACGCCCTGCCTTAGTATCAAGAGGTTTCCTTGATGCACTTTCTAAGACAGGTGTTCTCTCGATAATTTTGCGCAGACATTCAAAATCCTTTTCCAGCGGTAAGATAAACAATCCGATCTCCCCTGTGTCGATATTCTTTCTCGCTAGGGGAGTAAATTCAGGTTCACCGACCTCCTTTTTTGTTCCCAGCAAGGCTGCCGCAGTATGCACAATTGCCTGACGCTGCCCAAGATTATGGAGTATAGCCCGCCCGTTATCATCCTTTGGTTTGATCAGAACCCCCATACCCTCTGCCAGGATCTTTTCCCGGTCAGGGGGATAACCAACATTCATCAGATAAATGTCACTGATTTTCAAGAAGGGGCCCTCAAAATAGAGTTTTTCTAAAACCACTTCTGCTATATCACCAACTACCTTACCGGATTTTAAATAACAGACTATGATCAAAATCAGAACAAAAACAGCCGTGGCATAGACCCAACCCAACCACAGAATACAACCACTCACAAGCAGTGCGGTAAAAATTGTTAAATAATTTCTGGCTTCAAATGTCCTGGCAATTCCTTCTACATAATCAATACCCCTTGGCACAATTTCATTTTCTTCTAATTTAGTCAGGGTCTCTCTTTCCATATTTCTCACATTTCTGAACTGCTCTGCCGCTACAGCCAGAAATGTTACCGCGGTATACTCTTTGAGCATCAAGGCCGGGATAAAGACCGCGCCGATCAATGAAGCAATAAACCCCAACGCAATATGATTTATCAGATCATGGGGATAGGTCGGGTATTGTCTATAATCTAGCCGCAGCATTATAATCCTGGCCAGCACACCAGCAACAAGGCCGCCTACAATAGCTGTATGGTAATCCATTTCATACTACCCTTTTCTTTTAAGTAATCTGCCATACAAGTTGCGCAGTTGATCAAGGGCGCCTTCCAGGCTTCCGGTGTTTACGTAAAGGTAGGCAAGAGCAGCAGCAGTTACCAGCAAAACGATCCAGAATATTGTCCAGGCGCTGCTGCGATTTTCAGCATCAGGCAACTCTGTTGAAGGAGGTGACCCCGGTGCCCCCAAAACTTTGGGCAGTGCTTCCGCAAACATAGCAACACCCCGTTCCGCTGCTTCACGGGAATTGGTATGAGCACCCACCTCCACCAACATGGCTCTTGGGGCCAGATCCTGATTAAAGTCACTGTTAGCGATCAGAATACCCTGAACAACACCTGGATGAGTTTTGTCAACAGCAGCCTTCAGTTGTTTGGCAAATTCCAGGTTGCTCTGAAAACGGGGGTTGGTGCGGCCAACCACAAACTTAACTTTTGTTATTTCCTGTCCCTTTACATTTGCTGCATAGACCTGTGGTGGCACAGCATCCCTATGTATATCAAAGAGAGCTGACAGGTTTTTTTGCAGCAGTTGGGCGGCTGTACGCCGGGAACGATAATAAGCATTCACATCATGGGGATCATGAGCCCTTGTACTATGGTATACCTGATAACCCATCTCCTTTAATTTATTTGCAAAAACCTTGCCCACTTTAAAAATTCCGCCATTTGCATAAATACTCTCAGTTCCATCTGAGGGAACATAGGATTCATCACTATGGGTGTGGTATATACCAATATTTTTTTCTCCCCCCTGGGCTAATAAACGGGACCAAAAGGAGTTCTCAGAGGAAACATTCAACTTCGCTTCCTCTTCTTTTCCTATCAAACGGGCATAGGCGTAGTCGCCCTTAACTTCAGTGATTCGATAGCGCAGATTATCTGCGGTGATCAATTCATCACCCTTGGTCAGCATGTGAGCTGTTTGGTGAAGTACCTTCCCTTTTTCATCTACAATGGTGTAATATCCTTGATCAGTGCGCTCATGGGGATTTTTCACCTCAGAACTCTGGGGAGCTGCCAGAGCATCAGCGGTAAAAACTGTGAGCAAAAGGAGATATACAATTGTCAGTGTCAGAAACCTAACTATTTTACCTTTCCTCATTATGATCACCTTCTTCTTGCTGCTTTGGAGATAAGGGGCGCAGGCGTTTTAACAGAGCTGGAGCTTTGCCTCGCTCAGTGGGGCCTCCTTGCAAGCGCTCCCTGCTTTCTCCAATGAACTCAGCCAGGACAACAGCCAGAATACCGGCAACAATTATGGCATCAAAGGCCCCTCCCCCTCCAATCAACACCGATCCGGGAATACCCAGCAGCATAAGACGCAGGTAGCTGACAACATCAAAGAGCAGAATACCCATCGTGGCTGCTATAAAAGCGCTGCGCCGGGACCTGCCGATCAAGTAAGCGATGACACCGCCAACCAAAGGATAGAGATAAAGAGGGTCGATGGTCATAGCCTCCGGTTCAGCTTCCAGAAACAAACCTGCCAGATAAATTGCTGTAGCTGTTGCAATGATACCGGCTGCAGCTCGCAGCCTCTCAATATTGGTTGTTTTTGTAAGCAGATATCCAGACAAAAAGAGAGGAACGATCCCCCCTCCTACATTAAGGGATGCCTCGATGGAGGGGCCTCCAGGAAGAGGAATATTGATAAATCCTCCAATTATTAAAGCGGCGATGGCAGCCAGAGCAGCTTTATCAGAGAGCCGCAATCTGTCCAGCACCCGCTGAGCTACACCGAAATAGATAAGCAAAGAAATAATTAACAGCAGAATCGTACCTATTGGTACACGGGGCATATGATTAACAGCTCCTTTCCAGTTAAATGTTTACTCCCCTTTTCCCCGATGCTAATTTTGTGCTCATTATTGTTATTACCTGGTATTACTGTTAAAATATAAGCTTCAGTTTGTTAGCTTGTTGGACTTTTCAGTTATAAAATCTCTCACCTCAGGTAAAAAGATACCTGTCAACATTAGCCATCAGAAAAATAAAAAACCCGGCTGCAATCAGACGGGCTAAATTACAAAATAATAAACTATAAAATTATCAAATAATTACTTAATCTTCTTCTCCATTTTCAAGGCAATCTTCAAATCATCCATTGTGTTGATATTGAAAAAAAGCTTTTCTCCCCCAAACCCCAAAAGTTCCTCTTCTGGAATATATTTTATATTAATATATTTATAGAAAGATTTTACCTGGTAGAGATCAGCCATAATGACCTTTTCAATATATTTGATACAGGTGCGTCTATAGACAGCAGTAAGGGGTTCAGGATAGCCACCGATCACAGGGACCACAGCGTCATCATCCACAGCAGCCTGATCAACCAGATACTTAACCAATTCCTTGTTGATAAAAGGCATATCACAGGCTGTAACAAAATTTAGTTCAAAGGGGGATGCTATTAAACCTGCATGCATCCCCCCCAGAGGACCCCGCCCTGGATAGATATCTATCACAATTTCTGCATTAAATATCTGATAATCTTCTGGTGTATTGGTTACTATGATAATTTTGGGAAAGACCGCATCAAGTACATTGAAAACTCGTTCGATCAACCGCTGAGATGATATTTCGGCAAAGGCTTTATTCCCTTTAAAGCGTGAACTCTTTCCTCCGGCCAATATAATACCCGCCGCACTCATCTCTTCACCTTAAGATGGGGGCATTACCGGATTTTTAGCATACTTGCCGCAACCGTAACGCTTAGCCTGCACACAGTTGTTGGCCGCATTACACCCCGGGTTATATTTTTCGGTTATTCTCACAAAATTAAACCTGCCAAAAATTTGCTTTAAATCATCACACCCACAATCAGGGCAGGTCAGCTGGTCCCTGTCTTTGATGGCTACCAGTTTTGTGAATTCTTTACCGCATTTTTTGCAGGTAAAGCTATAAACCGGCATTTGTTTCGCCCCCCCCAAAGTGTTTACTTTTGTTCGGCTTTGGTTAATAAATCTCCAAACACCTCACCTAGATTGACCCCTACACCGGAATTATTTTTTTCTTCCTTTTCAATTATTTCTGGTTCACTTTCCCTGCTGCTCTTATTATCAACAGCATCTTTAATGCTCAGGCTGATCCTTTGGTCTTCCTTGTTAATATCCAAAATCTTAACCTTCACTTCATCACCGGCATTCACAACATCCTCCGGTTTTTCAACATGGAAGTTTGCCATGCGGGATATATGAACAAGGCCCTCTACACCAGGTTCCAGTTCCACAAAAGCACCGAAAGATACTGTACGCATTACTTTACCGGTAACAATCTCTCCCACCTGAAAACGCTGATCAACAGTATCCCAGGGATTGCCTTTTACCTGTTTAAGGCTCAGAGAAATGCGCTTATTTTCTTTATCTACTGAGAGCACATAGACCTCGATTTCATCCCCTTCTTGGATCACATCAGATGGGTGTTTAACCCTACCCCAGGATAACTCAGAGATATGCAACAGTCCATCAACACCACCAAGGTCCACAAAAGCACCAAAATTAGTCAGGTGTCTTACTATGCCCTTTCTTATCTGTCCGGCTTCTATTGTTTCCCAAAGCCTTTTCTGGGCCTCGATAAATTCCTCCTCCAGAATTGCCTTCTGGGAAAGCACTACCTTAGTTTTACTACGGTCTAACTCAATTACCCGCAGACGCAAAGTGGTTCCCAGGTATTTTTCCAATTCTCCTGCATATCCCCGCTCTATCAGTGAAGCAGGAACAAAACCCCGGATCCCGCATACATCTACCAGCAGTCCACCTTTTACTACCCGAACAACTTCACCTGCAAGCTCAGTCTTATCCTTCATGGCCTGCTCAAGATAATCCAAAGCTTTGATCCTGTCTGCTCGTTTCTTGGAGAGAATTAAATGCCCCTCATCATTATCAACACGCAGCACATAGACATCAAACTTATCCCCAACTTTGATCTTCTCTGAAATATTTTCAGTATCTTTGAGGGATAATTCACGGCGCGGAACAACTCCCTCCGATTTGCCACCAATATCAAGCAGAACTTCATCATCATTAACCTGAACAACAACTCCACTGATCAGATCACCCTGCTTGATTTCGCGGAGAGTTTCCAACTCCAGATTCATCATTTCCTCCTGGCCGGGTTCTGCTGAACCCTGGCTGGCTGCAGGAGCTTCATCAACCACTTCATCCGGTTTTTCCTCCGGAGTGGTTGTAATAGGCTCGTCAACCTGGGCCTCATTAATTTTTTCCATTTCATCAAACATCGTCATTCTTTCAATAACCTCCTCAATTATCCAATCTGGGGTTGATGCCCCAGCAGTTACCCCCAACACAACTGCTCCCTGCAGCATTTCAGGAGTTAACTCTTCTTTGTCTTCAATATGATAGGTTTTGGTATAATTTTGACAGATTTCTACAAGCTGTTTTGTGTTTGCACTGTTCTTACCACCGATAACCACCATTAGATCAGCATGTTTGGCGATCTCCGCCGCTTCTTCCTGCCGTGCCTGACTGGCATGACAAACAGTATCAAAGATACGCATTTCCTGTGATTTTCCCAACATCTCTTTAGCAACAGCAAAATAATGTTCCCTGTTTTGGGTAGTTTGGGCAAGAACACCGACCTTTTGCTTATTTAGCTCAATCTTGTCTAAGTCATCGATCCCTTGAATAACAACTGCTCCTCCCCTTGCCCAACCTAAAATACCCTTTACCTCAGGGTGATCTTCCTGTCCTACAATCACAACCTGATAGCCTTCACAAACTAAATCCGCTGCCTGTTTTTGAATCCGTTTAACAAATGGGCAGGTGGCATCAATGATTGTAATCTTGCTGTCAGCAGCCTGCTCAAAAACATCTGGTGCAGCGCCATGGGACCTAATTAAAACCGTTTCTCCTGGGACTGATTGTAATTCATCGATTACTTTAATTCCTCGTTCTTCCAATAAATTAACCACATGGGGGTTGTGGATCAAGGGCCCCAGTGAATATATCTGTTCCTTATTGTCCAGCGCCTTTTCAGCAAGTTCCAGTGCCCTGCGGACACCGAAACAAAAACCTGCTGTCTGGGCACGACGAATTTTCCTCTTAATTATTTTTACCCCTTTCTTATACTTTTTTCGGCAGATAGATAAAGATTCCTGCTAGTTTATTGAAAAATCAATTAAACCACGGACCTTTGCCCTCATTTTATCAGCATCTTCCTTCAAATCTCCCTGTTTTTCCTTTTCAATAATAAAAGATCTGCCTATATTAACGATATAATGCGGAAAAAACTTGTTTCCCCAAAAACGCCTTTTCTTCTGTAGAGCTATTGGGATGATAGGTACAGAAGCCTTCCGTGCTATAAAAGCCGCCCCCGGCAAAAATGGAAGCAGGTCATCTTTTTTGTTGCGAGTTCCTTCCGGGAAAATGCATACAACCTTTCCCTCACTCAGCAGTGCTAAGGCCCTCTTGAGAGAAGACCTGTCTACCTGCTTTCTCGAAACAGGGAAGGCCCCTAAACTTCGAATTAAAGCCCCAAATACCGGGTAATTAAAAAGCTCTGCTTTAGCCATAAAATAAACCTTCCTGCTCATTACACTGCCTACAACCACCGGATCCCAGTAGCTGATATGGTTGGCAATAATTAATAAAGGGCCTTCTCTGGGAATATTCTCTAGACCCTTTACTTCCCAATGGCAGAATACACTAAAGAAAAAACGGAACAGGCTGCGACAAAAATTATAAAACACTGTGCAAACCTCCTCCGCATATTTCAATCATCTTTTCTATCACTTGTTCAAGAGTCAAATTAGTGCTATCTATGACCACCGCATCAGAGGGTATTGCTAAAGGTCCAACCTCTCGCTTACTGTCCATCTCATCCCGGTAGGTCATTTCCCGATAGAGCTCTTCCCTACTAATGGTTTTATTTGCTGCCTCTAATTCCTTTCTTCTGCGCTCTACTCGCACATCTATCGAGGCAGTTAAAAAGAATTTATATTCAGCATCAGGCAGAACAACTGTACCGATATCTCTGCCCTCCATAATCACTCCACCAATGCGGGCAAAATTGCGCTGGCACTTCACAAGATGCTCACGCACTCCAGCTACCTCAGCAACTCTCGATACCCTCTCTGAAACTTCCCTTTCCCGCAGATATGGTGATACCTCCTCCCCATTACACCAAAGGGTCACAGTACCATCATGGAATTTGCGAACTAAAGAAAACTTCATTTTTTTCGCTAAGGACACCAGTTCCTGATCATCATTTAGATTAATTCCTTTTCTCAAAGCAAAAAAGGTCACTGCCCGGTACATGGCACCTGTATCGATATAAAGATATCCGAGCCTTTGAGCTAACAATCTGGCAACTGTACTTTTGCCTGACCCAGCTGGTCCATCAATAGCAATATTCCCTTTGCGGGGCACTCCTCTCACTCCCGCCCTATTTTATCACAACTTTCACCGTCTGACTAGCTTTCAACCCTGATGCTTGCTCCCAAAGCCTTCATCACATCAGGAAAATCAGGAAATGATATATCAATACAAGCAGCATCTTCAATAATAGTTTCACCATCAGCTATCAGACCTGCCACAGCTAGAGCCATAGCCATTCTGTGGTCCCCCCAGGATTTAACCCGGGCAGCACGCAGTTGACCACCCTTGATGATTAAACCGTCGGATTTTTCTTTAACCTCTACACTCATTTTGCGCAGTTCTGATGCTAATGCCTTCAGGCGATCTGTTTCCTTCACCCTCAATTCAGCGGCGTCACTGATCACAGTTTCTCCCTCTGCAGCAGTTGCTGCAACTGCCAGTATAGGTATTTCATCCAGCACCCTTGGCAAAAGCGGGTTCTTTATCTCTACTCCTTTTAGTTGTGAGGATCTGACCATCAGATCTGCTACCGGTTCGCCATTCCATGATCTTTGATCAAGGACATCAATCTCAGCACCCATCATCCTCAACACATCAATGATTCCGGTTCTCGTGGGATTGATTCCCACATCCTTGATGAGAACCTGGCTGCCGGGCACCAGTACAGCTGCTGCCATGATAAAGGCAGCAGAGGAGATATCACCTGGTATCTGGATCAACTGTCCCTCGATTGGTCTTTTTCCCTGAAGGCAGATTATATTATCCTTAATAGTCAAAGCTGCACCAAAATACTGCAGCATGCGCTCAGTATGATCCCTGCTGGGTAATTGTTGGATCACTGTGGTTTGCCCTTTTGCGTTCATTCCTGCCAATAAAATAGCTGATTTAACCTGGGCACTAGGTATAGGAAGTATATACTCTACAGGATGAACATCCTTTGTTCCTCTGATACAAATGGGAGGCAGTGTATTATCACAGCGGGCCCGGATCTCTGCTCCCATTTTCACTAGTGGGTCAATAACCCTGCCCATAGGGCGTCTACGCAGGGAAGGATCTCCGGTGATTATCGAAAAAAAGTCCTGTCCTGTCAACAAACCAAGCAAGAGGCGCATGGTGGTCCCCGAATTGCCGGCATCTAATAGATCATCAGGTTCACAAAAACCATTAAGGCCCCTACCAAGAATACAGAGCTTCCCATTTTCCTGCTGGATTTCTACACCAAGAGCCTCCAGGCATTGCAGTGTTCTGCAACAATCGGCTCCTCTTGAAAAATTGTGTATCACTGTCTTCCCTTCAGCCATGGAACCAACCAGTGCAGCCCGGTGGGAGATAGATTTATCTCCCGGTACACAGCAGGAACCATTTAATTTTTTATCTGGTGTAACACACAGTATCAACTGCTATCACCTTTTTTTTATTACTGAAATACTATAGTTCATAGGCTTCTTCAGACTCTTGTTAAACTTTAAAACGATAATGGCAATCATCATGCTTACACCTGAATCCGTTTTTCAGTGGGACTGGGAAGGGACCTGCCTATGGACAAAGCCACCTCCTGTACCTCTCTGACCAGTTTATAAAATTTTTCCGGTGTGAGAGACTGCTCTCCATCAGATAAAGCCTCAGCAGGAGAATGATGAACCTCTATCAATAGGCCATCTGCTCCTACCGCTACAGCAGCACGGGACATGGGAGGCACCAACCACCACTTGCCAGTACCGTGGCTGGGGTCAACAATAACTGGGAGGTGGGAAAGGTGTTTAACAATGGGTACAGCGCTCAAATCCAGGGTATTCCTGGTCTGGCTTTCAAAGGTCTTAATCCCCCGTTCGCAAAGTATAACCTGGCCATTTCCCTGCAGCAAAATATATTCGGCAGCCAAAAGCCACTCTTCAATTGTAGCACCAGGACCCCTTTTTAGGAGGATCGGTTTCCCGCTTGTGGCCACCTCCTCTAACAGGGGAATGTTCTGCATATTGCGCGCACCGATCTGCAGAATATCAGCATAACGGGCAACCAGCGGCACCAACCGTGTATCCATCACCTCGGTCACAATAGGAAGGCCTGTAGCAGCACTGGCCTCAGCTAATAACTCCAAACCTTCTTCCGCAAGTCCTCGAAAGGAATAGGGCGAAGTACGGGGTTTATAAGCTCCACCACGAAGAAAGCTCGCTCCCCCTTCCTTCACTGCAAAAGCGATTTCCATAAGCTGAGATCTGCTTTCTACAGCACAGGGACCCGCAAACAGGTGCACTTCCTTACCACCAATCAATTGATTACCCACCTGAATTATCGTGTTATCCTGCTTATACTCTCTACTCGTCAACTTAAAAGGGCCCAATTCCTGTACCACCTTTTCGACACCACACATTGCTCTAATGACAAATTACAAGCTCTGATCTGGTCACCGATTGCACCGAACATAGTGCGGGCAACTCCCTTAGTAACATGTACAGTAAACCATTATTGGATCAGTTTCGACCGAACTGCTTCTAATTCCTTCCCACATGCCTTACCGTCCATAATAATTATCACTTCACTTGACATCTTTAATTAACAGAAAACAAGGCAACAGACAAAAAGCACTCCTGGCAAGAGTACCATTTTAAGTAACCCTTCCTGCCATGCTACCACCCTGCACTCATTTTGTAATAGTATTAACCGGGCCTGCCAAATAGAAAACATCCTTCATTCCCCAATCCCAAATATTCAACTTAAGAGCAGAATCAGGTACAAAAAAACACAGCACCATCAGGTGCTGTGTTTTTAGTTAATCAAAATTGTCCTTACTCCAAAGTAATAGCTTCTTCAGGGCACTCATCCACACAGGTTTCACACTCTGTGCAGTCATCAGGACGTGCTACTACGCATTTATCATCTTCAATATCAAAAACTTCGCTGGGGCAAACGTCAGCACAGGTTCCACAACCGGTGCACTTATCCAGATCTACTTTTGGCGGCATATTTTATCCTCTCCCTTTATAATTATTAAAGTATAATATAACTATTTGAAATCATACAATTCCATTGTGGGAAATGTCAACCGTTTTTTTCATCCAGATCAGGCCTTAGCTGTGCCGCATCACCAAGATAAACATGTTTTACTTCATTCTGTGAACAGGGTAGATAGGCATGCATCAGCACCCGGATACATCTTTTAAGTGATCCTGGTACAGCTATCTCTAATGTACAGAAGAGGGGCACATTTAGCCATCCCAACTCCCGGGCAGCTTGAGCAGGAAAAACCGCATTAAGGTCCTCTGTAACCGAAAAGATGATACTGATCATATTTTCCGGTTGCAAATTATTATAGCTGGCGATGGCCTCCAGCAGTTCCTTAACAGCACCCAGTATTGCCTCAGGGCTGTTCTCCGGGACAGTGACCGCACCCCTGATACCACGCACCCATAATTTTTCCTCCAAAGGAAACCACCTCTTCTCTTATGAGATAGCCCGGTGCCCCAGCCCAATGGCTACTTCATCAAGGTGCAGCAGTCCGATTCCAAAGAAAACCGCCACACTGATGTGATCATGATAGCGGGCAATACCGATTTTACCCCCCACATTAAACCCTACAGCTTTTAAACTTATTTGGCTCAAAGCCTCACGGGTGGCACCAGCTACAGCCCCCTCTTCACTGTGAGTTTCTTTGATAACCCCTTCCCTTTTTGCTGCAACAACCGCCCGTTCAACAAATTTTTTTACTGAACTGATAAACTCACCACCACAGTCAACTGCAGCTGTTTTAATACCCTGCTCAGCAAATACAGCCTTTTTTTCAATCTCCTCTTCCCTTGTTTTGGTGATAGCCATCTCAATAGCTACAGAGGATATCTGCCTACTTCCGTAACCATACACATTCATCCCTCCGTATTCTTACTTAGCCAACTTCACCTTCCCCAAACTGACCTGGGATCCTTCAGTGGTCACCTGCTGATTTATTGGCGGCCAGCTCACATTTTCGGATACGGCACTTACCTGAAAAGTTAATGGATACGGGTAAGCAGTACCATCAACTATGATCTCATCACCTGCTCTGACCGTTAGCAGCACTTCCCTATCCTCAAAACTGGCAGCCTTTTTATCATTGATATAAACAGCTGCTTTAGTGTGTATGATGTAATTGCAGAGTTCAATCTTTACCTCTCCCACCGCTTGTCCCGCAAACTTGGTCACCATACTACTTCCCTGAGGCCAAGGGATCCCTTCCATTCTCTCAGCAAAACTTAAATAAAAACGAAAGGGTTCCCTCGTCATGACAACTTGAAAAACAACCATCAGAGAGAAAAGAATAATAAGCAGCAACTGCAACCGTTTTTCCCAGCGCTCTAATCGTTGGAATAATCTTCTCACTTTCCAATGCCCCTCCTGCAAAAGATCAACTATCCATCTATTACGCAGAAAGGGGCATTTTTATGCAAAGCAGGGAATATCAACTGTTTTTATCTGCTGTTCATACGTTTCTCCAAATATAAACGATAAGTGCGCAGTTCCTCATTCATCTTATAAATAATCCGCTCTACCTGGTACTTGTCCAGTGAGATTCGGGCTGGGGACAAAACTTCCACCTTGCGAAATTCATCCCGCAAAAGAAAAGGAATGACATCTTCGATGGTATCTGCTTCTAAGACAAATTCAACAGGCGCATAAGCAACCTCACGGCCGCTGTTCTCATCATATACAACATAAACTTCCCCATTGGTGTTGATATCTTCTATTTTTACCCCCTGAATCGGGATATTGCGCAGTAAAATAGCTCTTTGTTCCCGGATCTCCTCAGCTACCTCCTCGCCGTCCTTCCATCTTGAAAACAGCCTGCCTTGTTTACCTTCACCCCGGTAATCGAAGCGAACCTTCAAGCGCAGTTTTGTCTCCTCTGAAAAATCCATTATACCATCTCCGCCTCCCTTGTTGTGAATAATGCCTCAATTCGTCGAAAGACCACAATATTCCTCCCAGGACTTAATACTCAATTCCTCTTCTGCTGGGAATTCCCTTTTCAAAGGGGTGTTTTATCATTTTCATTTCAGTAACCAGGTCCGCCCGCTGGATCAAGGCCTGATGGGCATTACGCCCGGTGAGGACAACTTCCACTAATGGCGGTTTCTTATCCAATAACTCCAGAACCTCATCTACATGGATAATACCCACGTGAACAGCTTGATTGATTTCATCCAAAACAACTATATCGTATTCACCGGAAAGAATCGCTTCTTCAGCTGCCCTAAACCCCATGCGCACCAATCTTTCATGTTCAGTGTTGTCACCACCTTCACTGGGAAAACACTTACCACAAGCCTTGCATTGTTCATCACCCTGCCTGATCAATGCGCTGTACGGACAGGTGATCCCGTACTGACGGAAAGTGATGTTGGGATAAAGTCTTTGGGCAGCAAGTAATTCTCCGGTATAGGCTCCCCCTTTTAAAAATTGAATAATGCAAACCTTAAAACCGTGCCCTACAGCACGCAGGGTCAATCCCAGAGCAGCAGTGGTCTTCCCCTTGCTGTCTCCGGTATATAACTGTACTAAGCCGTTAACTAAGCGCGGCCTTGTCACCACTCTTCACCTTCCTTAAATTCTGCACAGTTCGCAAAACACCCAGTTGATCGGGTAGCAAAAGAAGGCCTTTCTCCTGCAGTTGCCGCACCAATCGGCTGACCTCTCCTCCGGTATAATCCCGCTCAGTTAAATGTTCCGGGTCTACTAGATAGCAGGGTTTCCCGGAAGCGAGGAGCGGCTCTAAAACCTGGAGATTAGGTAGATTCCCCCGACCGAAGGGTGTATCCAGAAGAAAAACAACATCAGCATTCATGGCCAGTTGGAGATTCTCCTCATACTTCTCCTGGCTGATGAATGAAAAGGGTTTTTCTTCCACAATCCTCAGTCCCAGTGCTCGTGCTACCTCCCAATCGGTATCATGGATATTCACCACCCCAACTGTAACCTTATACCCCTGTCTGCTTAGATGGCCCATCAAACCACCGCCAACACCACCACCACAGATCAGATGTATATGAAGGGCAGCTGGGTCTGCCTTCCTTTCATCTGTTGAGGGTAGAACCACGATTTGAGGGGCTCCTGTTATCGGATGCCTGATCACCAAAACCTCGGTTTGATAAACCATTCTGATATTTTCAGCGGTCAATACCTTTTCCGGGAGGCCAGCAGCAAAAATTTTTCCCTGATGGAGCATAATCAACTGCTCACTGAACTGTGCTGCCAGGTTCAGATCATGGAGAATGGCAATAACGGTAATACCATGCTTCCTGTTCATTTCTTGCAGCAGGGTAAGTACTTCCAGTTGAGCGCTGAGATCAAGGTGAGCAACAGGCTCATCCAGCAGAATGATGCTTGGTTCCTGAGCTAGTGCCCTAGCTAAGATCACCCTCTGCCGTTCCCCTCCACTCAACTCCAATATACTGCGGTCCTTCAGGTGCCAGCAGTTGGCTTTCTCCATAGCTGAACGGGCAATTTCATAATCATATTCACTCTCTTGTTCAAAGCGGCCTAAATGGGGGTGCCTCCCCATCATCACCACTTCCATAACAGAAAAGGGAAAGCTAACCTCAGTTTCCTGTGGCACAACCGCCATCTGCCGGGCTAGATCCCGTCGGGATACTCTGGTAAGATCCTCCCCTTTAAAGTAAACAACCCCTTTTGTTGGCTTCAAAGTTGCATCAATGGTTTTGAGAAGTGTTGATTTACCGGCAGCATTGGGTCCAATAATACCCAAAAAACTACCGGGAGCAACCTCAAGGTTTACACCGGACAGGACATTATGTGCTCCATAACTGAATTCAACATCATGTATTTTAATAGCCAGTTCTTGCAATACAACTGTCACCTCTATTTAAGCAATAGTTAAACAACACTCCTTAATGACCACTGCGTTTTCTCTTGCGAAGCAGGTACAGAAAAAAGGGAGCACCCAAAAAGGCAGTAACAACACCTACTGGAAGTTCAACAGGTGCTGCAGCAACCCTGGCCACCAGATCAGCCCAAATTAAAAAAATACCGCCACCCAGTGCACTGACTGGCAGCAGCACCCTATGGTCAGGCCCCAACATAAGGCGTACCAGGTGAGGAATAATCAATCCTACAAAACCGATGGTACCCGCCAGGGAAACCGCAATACCGGTCAAAAGTGCTGCCAGCAGCAGTATGATCCTTTTTGTCCTTTCCACAGATATACCTAACTGCCCGGCCGTTTCTTCACCAAAGGTCAGAATGTTTAAATCCCGACCGTAGAAACAGAGCAGAAAAATACCAGCCAGCAGTAGGGGTAAAGTATAAATAAAATACTCACTCCCCCTCAGGCCAAGGCTTCCCATCAACCAGTAGATAACCTGCTGTAGATTTTCGCCAGCTAGGGTAAGCATATAAGAAAGAATAGCTGACATAAAGGAGCTCATCACTACCCCGGCAAGGATTAGGGTCTCCACAGCCATATGGCCGTTAATTAAAGCCAAACGATATACCAACAGGCCGGTGAGGAAGGCACCCAAAAAGGCTGCAAAGGGAAGCAAAGCAAATCCAAACAATTCCCCACCAATAAAAATAATCACCAAAGCTGCCCCTACCGATGCTCCAGAGGCAACACCGATGGTATAGGGCTCAGCTAAAGGATTGCGGAGCAAACCCTGAAGTGCTGCTCCTGCTGTAGCCAGGGCAGCACCCACAAACAAAGCCAATATCACCCGCGGCAAACGGATTTTATAAATAATTGCGTCAGCAGCAGTTTCTGGTGCGCTGAACCAGGAAGATACCACTGGGATGTGAGAAAGCAGCACCTTGACAACCACTGAAGGAGAGGTAGTTGTACTGCCGAGGCTGACTCCAAATATTACTGAAACCACTAGGAGAACTAATAATACAACAATAAATTTCCCCAAATGGGACTGCTTATTGCCAGGCATCATCTTCATCCTTATTTTTAGTCTTTGAATATTTCAGGGTATAAAGCTTTGGCAATCAGTTCTACAGCCAAACCACAACGAGGCCCAGGTCTTGTCAGGAGATTATTATCCAACTCATAAATTATCTTTCCCTCCTGAACAGCCTTGATCTCATCCCAGCCTGCACGTTTTTTGATCTCCTGTTTGATATCCACATAATAGCTATCTGCAGCCAAGATAACATCAGGATTATTTTTTACTACAGCTTCAGAGCTGTACATCTGATAGCCCTTGAGATCATCAGCGATGTTAATACCTCCAGCCAAAGTAACCAGTTCATCCACAAAGGTCTCTTTTCCAGCCGTATAAAGGGGGTCACTGCCTGCCTCAATAAAAACCCTCAGCCTTTCTGCTTGTGGGATCTTTGCCACCTTTTTTTCAACATTGTCGATCTTTTTTTCTATTTCTGCAATTATTTCCTCGCCTTTTTCACTGGTTCCGGTAACCTTAGCTATCAGTTTGATAGCCCTATAGACACCTTCAATGCTTTCCGGATCCAGACAGAGAACCTGTATATTTAATTTGCGCAGTTTATTAACAGCATCATCATTAAGTACTCCCTTAGCCAATACCAGATCCGGCTCTAAAGCTACAATCTCCTCTACATTTCCTGTCAGATCGCCGATCTTGGGCTTGTTCTTTGCCTCCTCAGGGTAATCACAATAGGTAGTAACACCCACTACCCTTTCACCCAGGCCAAGGGCAAAAAGGATTTCAGTGTTGCTGGGAGTAAGTGAAACTATTCGTTCAGGATAATGATCCAGTTTTACTTGGTTGCCAAAATCATCTGTGACCACAATTTCAACAGCCTGCTCACCATTTTTAGACTGGTTCTGATTATCTGCGGTCCCACAGCCTCCTATAAAAAAAAGGAAACACAGCATGATTAAAAGGTAAATTATTCTGCTTCTCTTATACAACATCCAATTTCTCCTTTCCTAGCACTTACTTATCCTAATTTCTCCGCCGGCTATGGGTTTCCTGCCTGAGTGCCATTGTTTTTAATTTTTGTACCTCATCACTGGTAAGAAAACGGTATTCCCCCACCTCCAGCCCATCAAGATTCAAAAAAGCAAGGCTCTTGCGCTCCAATTCCACAACTGGATGGCCTATGTACTCACACATTTTACGGACCTGGCGCTTTCTTCCCTCTCGCAGACTGATCTCCAGCAGACACCTATTGTTGGGCCTCATCCCCAGCAAACTTACTTTGGCAGGCGCTGTTTTCCCTTCGGGTAGGGGGACCCCCCTTCTCAGCAACTTCAGAGCATCAGAAGATGGCTTCCCCTCTACAAGTGCATGGTAGGTTTTCCAAACACCAAAACGGGGATGGGTCAAAAGATAGGCCAATTCTCCGTCATCGGTCAGCAGCAGCAACCCGCTGGTTTGATAATCCAACCTTCCTACAGGAAAAAGTCGAACCCCGGATAGAGGTACCAAATCTGTTACCTTTGGCCTACCCTGAGGGTCCCTAACTGTGGAAACATAGCCCTTTGGTTTGTAGAGCAGCACATAAGTGTGCTTTTTAGGAAATTTTATCTCTTTACCATCAACCAATATTTTATCATGCTCTGGATCAACCTTCATTCCTAGTGCAGCAAGCTGATCATTGACCTGCACCCTTTGGGCAAGGATCAATTCCTCACAGTAGCGGCGTGATCCTATTCCTGCCTGAGCTAATACCTTTTGCAAACGCTGTAATGTGATTTCTGCCTCACCACCTCACGAAAGTGTTGCTAAAGTGTGAGCTACATTCTCCAGTTCCCCGGCCAATCTCCCCAGTTCAGAAATGGTCTCAGCTACCTGTTCGGTTGCTGCCGCCTGTCCAGCACTTACTGCCGCTGTTTCATTGATCCCTTGAATAATTTCCCCCACCGATTTCTCTATATTCCCCAGAATTGAACCGATCTGTTCAGCTGATACTGCACTATCCTCAGCCAGTTTCCTGACCTCATCTGCTACAACAGCAAAACCGCGCCCATGCTCCCCTGCTCGGGCTGCCTCAATGGCAGCATTAAGCCCCAGCAGCTTGGTCTGGGTAGCAACCTTTTTAATAAAATTGAGCACCTCTCCAGTAGCTGTAACATGAGCTTTAGCAGCATCAGCAATATCCCCCAGGTTCTTTCCCTGGGCAGCCAGGTTCTCAGCTCCAAGTGCCAGAGATTTAGCTGCTGCGCTGATCTGTTTCACATTCTCATGTATTTCATCAGACATAGCTGCAAGCTGTTGTGCCCGTGCATTCAGTTCTTTAATCATCTCTTCCTTAGACTCCACCAGGGTCATCATCAGTAAAGCAGCAGAAGCATCGATAATAGTTGTTTTCTCCGGCTTGTTCTCATGAAGCAAGCTCTGAACCTCTGGTACACCTGTTGCTTCAATAACAATATCAGGCTGGTGCCGCCGCACCATTTCTAAAAAATCCTTGTATCTATTCACACCCAGTTTACCCGCAAGAACCATTCCGGGAGCACTCTCGCTAAGATCAGCAATACCAACACAGTTAACACCAGTTAAACCATGGATTGCGGCAAGAATCGAGCGGCCCCCCCGTCCTGCCCCAACGATGGCAATATTCATAATAACACCCCCTTGGGCTTTATTATTCGACTTTTTCTTTGTTTTTCCTGCCAAATACTATCTATATTTCATTTTTAGACCATTACTATAATCATTGATAACCCAAGGGGTTAAACTCATGAAAACATCAGATGACAGATAAACAAAGATAAAAACAGACCTGTGAGATCAGCTAACAGCCCCAAATGAACTGCATGGCGGTAACGCTTAATACCCACAGCTCCGAAGTAGACAGTCAATACGAAAAAGGTAGTATCGGTAGTTCCTTGCATTACAGATGCCAGCCTGCCGATAAATGAGTCAGGGCCATGATTTTGAATCAACTCGATAGCCAACCCCAGAGCACTGCTGCCGGAGAGGGGCCTCATTACGGCAAGGGGAAGCACATCAGGGGGAAAACCGATCACTCCCAGAACAGGTGAAAAAAGCTGAACAAAAAGATCCATCGCTCCAGATGCTCTAAAGACCTTGATAGCTACAAACATAGCTACTAAATAAGGGATAATGCGAACTGCGATTTGAAAACCTTCTGCCGCCCCCTGAATAAATGCCTCATAAACCGGAATGCGGCGCAGCCAACCAACAAGGAGAAAAAGAAAGAACAAAAATGGTATTGCCCAACGGGAGACCTCATTTAATATCTGTTCAATCATCTTCCCTTCCTCCCACACCTAGCTCTGAGGAAATTGCGCCAGCAGTAATCAACAAAAAGGACCAGCAGCATGGAAAAACCAGTGGCAATAACAGTGGGTCCCACGATCTCTGTGGGGTTGGCAGAACCTGCTGCTACACGTGCTCCCACAATAGTGGCAGGAACAAGGGTAATACAGGAGGTATTGGCTGCTAAAAAAGTACACATAGCATCGGTTGCTGTATCAGGGCGGGGATTAAGCTTCTGCAGTTCCTCCATGGCTTTTAGTCCAAAGGGTGTGGCAGCATTCCCCAATCCCAGGATATTAGCACTGATGTTCATCAGAATGGCACCCAGAGCCGGATGGTTGGGAGGCACTTCGGGAAAAAGAAGGCGAGTTAGGGGCTGTAATAAGCGGGATAGCAGCCTGACCAGCCCTGCCTGTCGGGCAATTTCCAGCATCCCCAACCAAAGGGTCATCAAGCCGATCAGATCCAGACAAACCTGTACACCTTCGTTAGCAGCGGAAAAACAGGTTTCGGTAACCAGATCGATCCTGCCATTAAAAGCAGCAGCAATAAGACCGGTTAATATTAAAAAAAGCCAAATCAGGTTGAGCATTTATTTTCCCTCCTCCAGTTGCTTCCTCTTTCACCTTTATGTAGGAGGGCAAATAAATAGACCTGAGCTTGGCTTTTCATTTAATACCAGATAATGTCAGAATGCTCTTAGGAAAAAATTGATTTGAGCCAGTTAAAAACTCTTGTCCAGATAGGGGGTTTTTGAGGTATTGTTTCCTGAGCCAAATAGTTTATTTCTGTTAATTCCTTGCCATTTAAAAAGACCTTGCCTTTCCCCACTACTTCACCCTTTTTTACTGGCGCTTCCAGTTGATCAGCAATTTCCACCTTATATGACAGCTGTTCCTTTTCCCCAGGCAGTACCGCCACAACAACCTCCCGTTCCGGTTTGATACTGACTGATGTTTTGGTTCCCCCTTTTACTTTAACATCGGAAACCCGTTTTGCTTCTTCAACAACTACAGCTTCATAATTATTGAACCCATAATCCAACAGTTTTTGAGTATCATGATAGACATTGGGGGAGTTCATCACAGCAGAGATCAGCTTTAAATTCCCACGCTGGGCAGCTCCCACCAGGCACAAACCTGCTTTGCTGGTATAACCGGTTTTGACTCCGCGGGCACCTTTATATGTTGTAAGCAGTCTATTTTTGTTATAAAGGTAGCGATCCCACGGGTGACCTGACCAGGGTACAGACTTTTCTATAGTTGTCACCACATGGCTAAAGAGCTCATTGGACAAACCCTCTCGTGCTAAAATTGCTAAATCATAAGCGCTGCTGTAATGGCCATCAGCATCAAGGCCATGGGGATTAACAAAATGAGTGTCATTTAACTTTAACTCTTTAGCCCGCTTATTCATCAACTCAACAAATTTTTCTTCACTTCCGGCAACACTTTCCGCTAGGGCTACAGCTGCATCATTGGCAGAAGCCAGCATCAGGGCATAGAGCAGGTCCTCTCTGGTCAGAACCTCCCCTTCCTCCAACCAGATGGAACTCTCTCCTGTTTCCGCGGCATATTTGCTGATCTTGACTTCCTTGTCTAAATCCCCATTCTCAATTACCAAAAGGCAGGTCATCATCTTAGTGGTGCTAGCCTGGGGCAATCTCAGATGGGGATTTTTTGCGAAAAGCACCCGGCCAGAGCTTTCATCAATTAAAACAGCGGACTTTGCTTGTATATCTGGCTCCCCGGTACTAGCCTCCACCTGAGGTAAAGGGAAGAGTTGGACAACTAGCAGAAAAATTAAAAAAAACAATAGACAGTATCTAGTATGAGAAAGCCTATGACCTATCATCTTCCAGTTTCACTCCCAAAAATGTATAATTCGCCAAGAAAAAAAAGTTCCCTGCTATTGACCATAAAAAACCCCTTCAATAATATGAAGGGTTTTTACTTAAATAGATTCTATTATATTGCTGGATTTTACTGTGGAGGTTGTTGTTCCTGCTGTTGTTTCTGCTGCATCATTAAATGGATCTTATCCATTATTTCAGGTGCAAGGTCAACCAGACGATCCGCTAAGGCATTACCATCAACAGGCAGCAAGCGAATCTGATTTTGTCCTACCACAAGAAAACCAACTGGTCGAACTGATACACCTCCACCACTGCCTCCGCCAAAGGGCAGTTCTCCCTGGCCACGCCCCCCTTCTCCATTGGGTTGGTAATCTGCACCACCGGCAGCAAAGCCGCAGGATACCCGGGAAACAGGCATAATGACACTGCCATCAGGTGTTTCGACAGGATCGCCAACAATGGTGTTCACATCAATCATGTCCTTAATGCTCTCCATAGCAGTTTTCATCAAAGTTTCAATGGGATGGTCCGCCAAATCCTGTCACCTCTTCTTATTTTCCCATATAGTTTTAAGCAGCCAGATCAAGAAACGACTTAAGGTAACTATAATATGACCCAAACGGCTTTTAAATATACAGTGGAAACAGCTACTGAGGCAACTCTTACCAAAGCGGGGGATCACATTGACACGCACATTATTCTGTTCAATCCTCATCGAGCGGGACATGTATCCCAAAACTGCCCCTTTTCCGGCCCAGGTCAACCCTACAGCTACACCAGTCAGCGCATAATCCTGGAACCCCACTTCCGTTTCCCAATGAAGCTGTTTGCAAGAAGATCTTTCTATAAATCCCTTTAGATAATTGAGCAGTTTCCGATAACGGTAATAAGCTCTCAACATCTCAGCTGATGTTCGGGGAAAGCGCAGCCGCTCTGAAAAAGACCTTTGCCAAGGAGTACCAATTTTTGTTTTTTCCAGTAAAGCTAATCCCTGTCCCCCATCATCACTGCTCTGCCCCATTGAAATTTTTCTACCAAAACCTACTCTTCCCTCAAAGAATTCTAACCTGATTAAAAGTGAGTGACCACTTATCCATCCTTGATAAAAAAAACGGACCTCCACAGGCAAGATCCCCAAAAATAGTATGATCAATATAATGATTAACAAGATAATAAACTGGTGCATTTATAACACCCCACAACTGCCTGCATGGTCCTTGCTATTAACTTTTGCGCTCAAGCTCAATAATATACTATTTTTTTATATTGTTCCCGTTGTTTGCCAGCTCAGGCAGAGGAGGCAGTTCGCTTAAATCATTCAATCCAAAGTATTCTAAAAACTTTTGTGTGGATCCATAGAGCACAGGTCTGCCTGGCCCGCTCCCACGCCCAACCTCTTTGATCAAACCTCTTTCTATTAAATTTGCCAGAATATGATCCACCCGCGTACCTCTCACAGCCTCGATTTTTGCTCTGGTCACAGGCTGGTAATAAGCTATGATGCTCAGTGTTTCCATTGCCGCCTGGGAAAGTGGTGGTTCTTTGGTTTTTTCCTTTAGCATTTTTTCAACATATGGTGAGTATTCAGGACGGGTAACCAACTGATAACCACCTGCAACTCGGCTCAATTTCAACCCATGACCTGGCTGTTCATAGAGCTCTGCCAGCCGGTCAAGAAGCAGTTCCACATCCTCTTCAGAGTAACCGGTAATCCGGCTTAAAGTAGCAGCAGTTACCGGTTTGGAGGAAACAAAAATTAATGATTCCAAAACAGCCATAGCTTCTTCAGGAAAGATAACAGTCAATCTTTAATCACCCTCCTGCTCAGGAATAAGCAGTACTTCCTCTGCAACATCCTGCCGGATACTCACCTTCCCTTGATAAATTAACTCTAATACCGCTAAAAAGGTAATGATCAACTCTTCCTTACCTGAGGTTGTTTTAAAAATATCTTTAAAACTAAGACCATCAGGGTTAGTTTGGATCCTGGCGAAGAGTTGATCCATAACTTCATCAATACTAAAGGCGATCCCTTCTACAACATAGGGTTCAGGAAATGAAGCTATGCGCTGGAGCACCCCTTGAAAAGCCTTTACCAACCGGGTTAGATCTTCCCCAGAACACCTTTCCACAGGAATTCTGTTTCTGACAACAGGTCTCCGATAAGACCTTCTCCATTTTTCAGCTCTCTTCTCCAGAGAAGCTGCCGCTTCCCGAAAGACAAGATATTCATTAATAGTAGACTCTGACAGCCCCTGCTCATAGTCATCATCCCATATATGCTCCTCTTCTTTTTCCTCATCCCCATGGTAGGGGAGCAGTAGCCTGGCTTTCACCGCGAGAAGAGCAGCCGCCAGGTACAAAAAACGGCTGCCCTCTTCTATATCAATAGCTATACCCGATAAATATTCAACAAACTGATCAATAATTGCACAAACAGAAATCTGCTCTGCAGGCAGTTCTTCCCTGTTGACACGCTTTAAAAGGAGCTCTAAGGGCCCCTTATAGATCTCCAGTTGAACCTGGTATTTCAAATCCCATCGCCGCCCGTACTTCTTCCATGGTCTCCCTTGCCTTCCGGCGGGCAGATTTACTACCCTCATAGAGAACATCCCAGACATAGTCGGGATTCCGTTCCAACTCATGCCGCCGCTCCCAATAAGGAGATAAATAATCAATCAATGCTGTAGCCAGACTCTTTTTACACTGTACACAACCGATCTTTCCCTTTTTGCAGTCCTCTTCCATGTCCAGGAATGCAAGTTTATTAAATATTTTGTGAAAAGATGAAACAGTACAAATATCAGGGTGCCCTGGATCAGAGGCATGGATCCGCTCCGGATCTGTAATCATCATCCTAACCTTAGATTGGATCTCTTTCGGGTTTGAATAAAGAGGAATCTCATTTCCATAGCTCTTGCTCATCTTCCTGCCGTCAATCCCTGTGATCAGGGCCACCTCTGAGAGATAAGCCTGCGGTTCGGGAAAAACCTCCCTTGAATAGAGATGATTGAAACGGCGCACCACCTCTCTGCAGAACTCCAGGTGAGGCAACTGGTCCTCTCCTACAGGTACCAGGTTCGCTTTATAAATAATGATATCCACAGCCATCAGCAGAGGATATCCTAGGAAGCCATAGGTAGTAATATCTTTACCCTGTTCCTTGAACTGCTGCACCTGATCCTTATATGTAGGGCAGCGTTCCAACCAAGATGTAGGTGTGATCAAGGAAAGCAGCAGGTGGAGTTCGGCATGTTCCTTTACTTCAGATTGGACAAAGATGGTGCTCTTCTCCGGATCAATACCCACCATCATCCAGTCTAAAACCATCTCCCTGGCGGCATCTATGGTCATAGCAGGATCATCAAAGGCAGTGGTCAGGGCATGCCAGTTGGCTACCATATAATAGCAGTTGTATTCTTCCTGAAACCGTCGCCAGTTTTCCAGAACACTCAAATGCCCCAGATGCAGCCTGCCGGTAGGACGCATCCCGCTCAAAATAGTATCCCTTTTCATTACCATCCCTTCTTCCATGATATTCCTTTAAATCCCTATAAAAAGAAACCTACAAAAGGTGCGGTGATCAGGTGTGCAATCTTGAATAAAAAACTGATCAGTATATTGGACAGCGGCAGAAGCACTACCCCCACCACATTTGTCACGATAAGAACCAGCAGAATAATGGGACCATACTTTTCCAACTGATAGCTGATTTCATCGGACCGCAGGAGCCCTGCCAACACCTTGGAGCCATCAAGGGGTGGTACTGGAATCAGATTGAATACAGCCAGAAAAACATTGATATAAACGATGGCACGCATCATCTGTACCAGTGGTGCACTGCTGTACATCATTCCAGCTTCCGGCAGAGCTAGATTCAAGATCAGTGCTGCTGTAAAGGCGATAAAAATGTTCATCAGGGGGCCTGCAGCCGCAACCAGCATCATTCCCCGCTGGCGGTCACCCCTAAAATTCAAAGGATTTACCGGAACAGGCTTTGCCCAGCCAAAGCCCACCAAAAGGAGCAGAATAAAACCAAGGGGATCCAGATGAACCAATGGATTAAGGCTCATCCTGCCCATATAGCGGGCTGTAGAGTCTCCCAAACTCTCAGCAGCCCTGGCATGGGCGTATTCGTGAAAGGTTAAAGCTATCAGCACCGCTGGCAGCCAGAGCAGCAAACGAGTCAGACTCAGATCAAACATAAATCATCCTCCAGTAATGATCTAACACTATAGGAGGTGATCAGGGATGCGGTGCAGCCTGACCAGATCCCCCCATTTTTCCCTTTCCACAATAACCTCTGCTCTGCCATCAGCAACCAGCACTATGGCCGGTCGCGGCAGAGCATTGTAGTTGCTGGACATAGAATATGTATAAGCCCCTGTACAAGATACAGCCAGTAGATCACCGGGTTCAATGTGGGGTACATCAAGCTCCCAAATCAACATATCCCCAGATTCGCAGCAGCGTCCAGTGACAGCCACTTTTTCTACCGCCTGTTCCCTAGCTTTATTGGCAATCATACCCTCATACACAGCCTGATAAAGAGCAGGGCGCAGGTTGTCGGTCATACCACCATCAACTGCCACATATTTTTTGATACCAGGGATTTCCTTACTGCTTCCCAGTGTATAAAGTGTGGTTCCTGCAGGGCTGATGATGGATCTCCCCGGTTCCACAAAAAGGCGGGGTTTGGGGAAGTTGTGTTCCTGACACTTCTGCTCTACAGCCCCTTGAAGGGCCTTGGCATATTCTTCAATGGATGGTGGTGTATCCTCAGAGTTGTAGTAAACCCCAAGACCACCTCCCATGTCTAATTCCTCAGCTGTCCATCCTGTATCTTCCCTGGCTTCCTCCAGAAAATCCATCATCACCTGGGCAGCACAGCGAAAGGCATCCAGTTCATGGATCTGAGACCCGATATGGCAGTGAACACCCTTCAGTTCTAGGTGAGGGGAATTCAAAGCTGATTTAACAGCCTTGAGCGCATCCCCACCGGCAATATTAAACCCAAACTTAGAATCGGTTTTTCCTGTGGTTATGTAAGAATGGCTGTGGGCATCAACTCCCGGGGCCAGCCTGAGCAGTACTGATGGCCGGCATCCTTTCATAGCACTGATCTCTTCCAACAGTGCCAATTCATAAAAATTGTCAACAACAATTCTGCCAACACCACAGTTTAAAGCAAATTTAATCTCTGCTGGAGATTTGTTATTTCCATGCAGCAGAATCTTCTCCGGTGGGAAGCCCGCAGCTAAGGCAATAGTTAGTTCCCCTCCGGAAACCACATCTAATCCAAGTCCCTCATCATCTATTATCCTGGCCACAGCAGTGGTCAATAAGGCCTTCGATGCATAAAAAACCGCAACAGTGTCGTCATGAGCAAAGGCTTTTCTGTACCTGCGGCAGTTTTCCCGCAGCAAAGCCTCATCGATCACCATCAGAGGGCTGCCAAAGTTTGCTACCAGATCGACTGCATCACAACCACCGATCTCCAGGTGTCCTCGATCATTAATCTGCATCGTGCCGTGTAATTTCATATTCTCTTCCTCTTCCATAAAACTTTTAGGTTATTCTAAAAAAACATTTAGGTTATTCTAACACGCAAAACTTACCAGTGTCAACGAAGCATAGTATCTACCATAGGACAAGCATCGCTCACCAAAGATTTTACACTACATGGTATTCAGCCGCAATGATAGATTCCCAGTGCAAACAAAAAGATGATGGGGTTGCCTTGAAAGCTGCCCCATCACTCATTCCCCTATCTTTAATTACTATTAATCGATCATCGGTTTTTACAAAGCTCTTGTGTTTGTCAGACATTATTCAATCTGCCGGCTAGGTAATCATCATAGGCGGTCAGATCGAAGCAGCCGTGCCCGCTCAGGCCAAACAGGATCACCTTTTTTTCATCTGCCTCCTTAGCTATCAGTGCCTCCTGTATAGCTGCATGAATAGCGTGGGCCGATTCGGGTGCGGGAAGGATTCCTTCACTGCGGGCAAAGAGAATTGCGCTTTGAAAGACTTCAGTTTGGGGGTACGCTTTTGCTTCAATCAATCCATTATGAAGCAAACTGCTGATGAAAGGAGCTGCTCCGTGGTAGCGCAGCCCCCCTGCATGGATCCCCGGAGGTGTAAACTTATACCCTAGTGTGTACATCTTGATCAAGGGAGTAAAACCTGCAGCATCACAGTAATCATAGCGGTATTCGCCCTTGGTCAGTGTGGGACAGGCTGATGGCTCAACAGCAACAAGACGCACCTTTTGCCCCTGCATTTTATCATAGGCAAAAGGGGCAACAAGACCACCGAAATTACTCCCCCCACCATGACAGCCGATCACCAGATCAGGATAACAACCCAGTTTTTCCATCTGCAGTTTGGCTTCCTGCCCGATTATAGACTGATGGAGCAGCACATGGTTTAATACACTTCCCAATGAATAATTGGTATCTGGATGCTGAACAGCCTCCTCCACCGCTTCACTGATGGCAATTCCCAGAGTGCCCGGTGTATCGGGCTGTTCTGCCAGCACCTTTCTCCCGGTCTTTGTTTCCTGACTAGGACTGGCGATTACTTGAGCACCATAAGCCTCCATTAAGGAGCGGCGATAGGGCTTTTGGTTGTAGCTGACCCGCACCATATACACCCTGCATTTCAGACCAAAAAAACAGCAGGCAATACTGAGAGCACTGCCCCACTGTCCGGCACCTGTTTCAGTTGTTAAACACTTGATTCCAGCTTTTTTGTTGTAATAGACCTGGGGAATAGCAGTATTCAACTTATGACTCCCGGCTAGACTGACACCCTCGTATTTATAATAGATCTGTGCTGGTGTCTGCAACTCCTTTTCCAGGCGCAGTGCCCGGTAAAGTGGAGTAGGCCTATAGGCGCGGTAAAGATCCATAATCTCACCGGGAATATCGATATAGCGTTCCCTTGATACCTCCTGTGCGATCAGATCAGGCGGAAAAAGATCAGCCAGATCATCAGCTTTGAGAGGTTCACGGGTTACAGGGTGCAACGGGGGTGGTAGGGGTGGCAGGTCTGCCTGCAGGTTATACCATACCTGTGGGATCGCGCGCTCATCCAACACAACTTTCCTCAAACTCATCTCAGCTCATCTCTCCTCTTCTCTAATATTTAATTGAAACTATTGCTATTATATTACCAGATAAAAGAAAGATGTCAACTAAAAAAAGGTAACCTGATAAACAAATTTTTTCTTAACAATTATCTATTAAACAGCAAGCCCTCCATTTTGGTCATGGAGGGCTTTAGCTCTTTTCTTTTTCTAGAACTATCAGGAAGATTAATATCCTTAAACCACGAAATTACATAGCTAATTTCTCGTTAAATCTCCTTAAAGCCGGATCTACAACAGCGGCTGTTTTGAAAAGTTCGGTATCTTTAGGCAGAACTAACTGCAGCTTAGCGGGAGCTTCCCCTTTACAATCCACACTATAATTGGCTCCTAGTGCATTGATCAGTGCCGATATTACCTGCAGGTTATCAAAACCGCTCAAGGGTTCCTGAATTCTTGCCAAGGACCTTTCCTTGCCATCACAGCTAATGTAGGTCCCGCAGGTCTCTAGAGGGGTAGCCCCAGGCAGTACCACACTGGCTGCTTTGGCTGTCTCAGTCATCCAAGGGGATACTACTACAAGCAGTTCTAGCTTTGCTAGATCAGCTGCAGACAAAAGTCCGGCTCCCACAGGGTCTTCGCCGAACACGAATAATCCTTTCAACTTACCAGCGGCAAGTTGGTCATGAATGCCATTTGCAGTGCCGATACCGGCTTTGCGCAGACCAGCAAGGTTGCCACCTGGTGTGACCACAATCAGCCCATTCCTGGGTCGTCCACACTTGCCGGTTACCAGTGCCAGGTCCGCCAGAATGGTGACCGCCTCTGCTGAAACCATGCTGCCATCAACAATGATCACAGCATTCTTAGCTTTTCCATATACTTCAGCCACTTTCTCTGCACCTTCACCAAGTGTCACCGATGAGAGAGCCTGTTTGATTTCATCATAACCAGCTACTTTTTCCCCAGCGCAAGCCAAGTTCATCTTGATTACTGCTGCCAATACCTGCTTCAGGAAAGAGGTGCAGTTTTCAGGATTCACCTCTAAAGCGGCCTGGTCTGCAGTCAAGCTATTTTCGGCACCCAGCACAACCAGTTCGGCTCCTTGTTTGACCGCTCCCCTCACCTTCACAGCGGCAATGTGACTTTCGTTAAGCGAACCTACCTGCAGAATCAGATCAGTTGCCTTCAGTTCCTCAAAACCAGTCTGAGGTATATAGTCTCCCCATACTGCCTCTAGTCCGCTGCTGGCATCGGGAGTAAAGCTGAACAAACTGCCAGTACCCAAAGACTGTCGCCCAAACCCGGCAGCAGCCCGAGCCTCTTCCAACGTATAGGCAGGAGAAACAGCTACCGCTACAGACTCTTTACCAAAACGCGCCCAGATCCGCTGCAAAGCGCCAACAGCGTCCTTGATGGCTTCACCCCAGGAGGCCTCTACAAGAGCGCCATCCCTGCGCACCAGGGGTTTTGTCAATCTGTCACGGGTAAAGGCTTCGAACCCAAAACGTCCCTTACTGCAAAGCAGTCCTGGTTTTTTTGGAAGAGAACGCAGCACCAAATCACCCCGGGTATTAATAACAACTTCACAACCCACTCCACAGTAAGAGCAGACAGTCTCTTTTGCTTCCATTTTCAGCGGCACATGTTTGTCCACAGGTAGGCGTTCCATCAGAGCACCGGTGGGACATATAGCAGCACACTGGCCACAGCTGATACAACCGGTCTCTTTGAGCGGACGCATAAATTCCGGTGCCACCACACTATCAAAACCACGACCCACTAAGCCTAGTGCTGTCACACCCATAACCTCTTCACAGACCCGCACACACATGCCACAGAGGATGCACTTTTCAGAGTTTCTTTCTAAGAATGGATGGTCATCCTCCACCTTCCCTTGACGTTTGGCACCCTTCAATCTTTCCGGTTGTACTGAGTACTCATTAGCATACTTGATCAGTTTGCACTCAAAGTAATCCCGACAGCCACACTCAAGGCAGCGACCTGCTTCTTTGACAGCTTCCTCAGCAGCTAAACCTAAATTGACCTCCCGGAAGTTGTCCTTGCGCTCATCAGGTGACAAGTGGGGCATCTCTACCCGTGGCACTTTGGTCACTTCTGCAAAATCATCAGGAGTCAAACCTTCCTGCTTGACAAGATAAGGCTCAGCGCCAGGAAATTCCTCACCTGCAAGATAGGCAATTATTGATTCCGCAGCCTTTTTCCCCTGGGCTACAGCTTCGATGGCAATTCCCGGTCCTGTAACACCATCTCCACCGGCAAACACACCTGGGAGGTTAGTTGCGAGCGTATGCTCATCAACAGCGATGGTGTTCCATTTAGTGAGAGCAACTGTGATCCCTTGAGGATTCACCTGCTGGCCAATCGCCTTGATCACTGTGTCAATTTCTATAGTTTCCTCTGCTCCCGGTATGGGGACAGGCCTTCTCCTGCCAGATGCATCAGGTTCACCCAACTCCATCTTCTGCAGGCGAATAGCGGTCACATGCCCGTTTTCTTCACATATCTCAATGGGAGACACCAGGAAACGGAATTGCACCCCTTCTTCTTCAGCCTCTTTGATCTCTATGTCCTCAGCAGGCATCTCCTTTTTGGTTCTTCGGTAAAGGACCAGTACTTCCTTTGCCCCTAAGCGCAGAGCTGTACGGGCAGCATCCATAGCTGTGTTTCCACCACCGACCACAGCTACTCTATCACCGATCCGCACTTCTTTATGCAAAGCTACCTCACGCAAGAAGTCAATACCCCCCAGTACCTCAGGCAGGTCTTCACCCTTGCACCTGATACTGGAGCTCTCCCAGGCGCCGATCCCCAGAAAGACCGCATCATAATTCTCCCTCAGGTAGTCCAGGCTGAGATCGACCCCAACCCGGGTGTTATAAATGAACTTGACCCCCATTTTTTCAATCAGTTCTATTTCCTGATCGAGTACGGTTTTGGGCAGACGGTATTCAGGGATACCATAGCGCAGCATGCCGCCGGCCTTTGGCATGGCATCATAGACAGTAACCTCATGCCCAGCCCTAGCTAAAAAGTAAGCAGCTGTCAGACCAGCAGGCCCCGCACCTACGACAGCCACCTTCTTACCGGTGGTTGGAGCTATTTCCGGCATGTATGGCTCCTGGCTCGCCAGATCCTGATCAGCCACAAAATACTTGAGCTGAGCGATGGAGATGGGTTCCTCTACCAACTGGCGCCTGCAGGCGGTCTCACAAGGATGGGGGCAGACCCGACCGATACAGGCTGGAATAGGCATGACCTCTTTAATTAAGGCCAGGGCTTCCCGGTATTGTTTGTTGGCGATCAAACCCACATATCCCTGGACATCGGCGTGTGCCGGGCAGGCCTGGATACAGGGACCACGGCAGTCCCCATTATGGTCTGACAGCAGCAATTCTAATGTGAGTTTCCGGGATTCCCGCACCCTGGGAGAATCTGTGAAAATCACCATCCCATCTGCAACCTCTGTGGCACAGGAGCGTAACAGCTTGGGATTGCCAGCCACTTCCACCACACAGAGGCCACACCCCCCATAGGGCTTCAACCGCTCATCATAACAAAGGGTCGGTATATCGATGCCATTTTGGCGTGCCACTTCCAAAATAGTCTGGCCGCGTACTGCAGTTACTTCTTTTCCGTTGATGTTAAGCTTCAAGTTATCCATTCCATACTCCCCCTTACTCTACAGTGACAGCCTGATACTTGCTTGGGCAAGCCTCAAAGCAGCTACCACACTTCAGGCACAACTCCTGGTTAATCACATGGGGTTTTTTCTTCTCACCGGTAATACACTTAGCCGGGCACTTGCTGGCACAGGTCCCGCACCCACGGCACTTCTCCGGGTCGATCCGAAAGGTGATCAGGGATTTGCACTGCTTGGCAGGACACTTTTTATCTTTAATGTGAGCCTCATACTCATCTCTGAAATAACGGATTGTTGTCAGAACAGGGTTAGGGGCACTCTGTCCCAAGCCGCAAAGTGATCCTTCTTTGACCTTAAGCGCTATCTCCTGCAGCAGTTCAGTATCCCCTTCCTGCCCCTCACCATTGCAGATACGTTCCAAAATCTCCAACATCCGTTTGGTCCCTATCCGGCATTGGACACATTTGCCGCAGGATTCAGATTGAGTAAATTCCAGAAAGAACCGCGCCACATCAACCATACAGGTGGTCTCATCCATGACAACCATTCCTCCGGATCCCATGATCGCTCCGGTCTGGTTGATGGAGTCATAATCAACCGGTGTATCCAGCAGTTCTTCAGGAATACAGCCTCCAGACGGGCCTCCCAGTTGAACTGCTTTGAATTGCTTGTCCCCCTTGATCCCGCCTCCGATATTAAAAATAACTTCCCGCAGGCTCAGGCCCATCGGTACTTCTACCAGCCCACCCCGCTTAATCTTGCCTGCCAAGGCGAAAACTTTGGTTCCAGGGCTTTTTTCTGTTCCCATAGCGGAAAAAGCCTTGCCGCCATTGGCCAGGATCCAGGGCACATTAGCATAGGTTTCCACATTGTTGATGTTGGTGGGCTTTCCCCAGTAACCGGACTGAGCTGGGAAGGGAGGCTTTAAACGAGGCATTCCCCGCTCTCCCTCTAAAGAGGCGATCAATGCTGTTTCTTCACCGCAGACAAAAGCTCCTGCCCCTTGTTTGATGCTGATTTCAAAGTCAAAACCGCTGCCGAAGATGTTTTTTCCGAGTATACCCCGCTCTTCTGCCTGTTTAATGGCCATCTCTGCCCTCTTGATCGCCAGCGGATACTCAGCTCTGCAGTAGATAAACCCTTCCTTTGCCCCAACTGCATAGCCTGCGATAGCCATACCCTCCAGAACCGAATGGGGGTCACCCTCCAAAAGGCTGCGGTCCATAAAGGCACCCGGGTCTCCTTCATCAGCATTGCAGATGATGTATTTAATATCCCCTGGTGTCTTGCGGGCTGCATCCCACTTAAACCAGGTAGGGAAACCAGCTCCCCCACGGCCCCTCAGTCCGGATTCTTTTATTTCGGAGATTACCTCTTCAGGGGTCATCTCGGTAACCACACGCTTTAAGGCCTGATATCCTTCATGTTCAATATAATCCTGGAGATTTTCGGGATTGATGACCCCGCAGTTCCGCAATGCCACCCTCTTCTGGCCTGCCATAAAACAGTAGTCCTTTTCCGGGGCAGCTAACAAGTATTGCTCCACCGGAGACTGACCTGTGATGTGTTCGTCAAAGATCTTGAGTACCACTTCTGGGGTGACATAGCCGTAGGTAAAGACTCTTTCCTGGTCATCGATTACATCTAAAAGTGGTTCAGCATGACACATGCCGATACAGCCTGTGTCCTTTACTTCTATATCTAACCCGCGTTTTTGAATCTCTGCTTCGACGCTTTCCTTTACCTTTAAGGCACCGGCAGCTATGCCGCAACTTCCTAATCCTATCCTTATTTTCATTCTTATTTCCCTCCCTCACAGGCCTGCTGTTCTGAAGCAGCCAGATCCCTTATTATTTTGAGGGCCTTATCAGGGGTTAGTGGTCCGTATGCCTGTTCATTGATCATCATTACAGGAGCTAAGCTGCAGCAGCCCAGGCAAGCCACACAATCCAGTGTAAAAAGCCTATCAGAGGTCGTTTCATTAGGCTTGATATTAAGTTCTTCACATATGGCTGTCAAGATCCGTTCAGATCCGTTGACATGACAGGCAGTGCCTTGACACAACAGGATATGGTATTTCCCAACCGGCTGCAACCGAAACTGTGTATAGAATGTTGCCACTCCGTATATTTTTGCTGGTTTGATCTTCATTGTGGATGCTATATAATCCATCACCTGCTGCGGAAGGTAACCGTAAATTGCTTGTACTCCCTGCAGGATAGCGACTAGGCTGCCCTTTTTGCCCCTGTATTGCTCTAGCAGTTCCTGCAGAGACTGCCAGCTACTGGCATCCTTCTTTATGTCATTTTCTTGCTGTTTGTTGCACTGACAGGTACATGACATGGAGATAATCCTCCCCTCGCCTTGTTGATTACTTAATCTAACAATCAATAAAAACTCTTAAGTAAATTCGCATTTTTTAGTCTATTCCTGCCTGCTGGATCCAATTGACACCTTATCAGAGCTGCTCACCTGGTTAAGCTGAATGGTCCGAGCCACTACAGAAGACCGGGTGATCCGGACAAGGTCTCCCTTTTGAATGGGAATTTCCTCTTCTCCATCTATGGTCAGATATGTCTCGTAATCAGAATCCAGTTCAAATTCCAGTTGTGACGAAGATCTGATCACCAAAGGATGTGAAGACGAAAATTGAGGGCAGATGGGGGTGATCACCAGTGCTGAAATACTGGGTTCAAGTATTGGACCTCCCGCAGACAGAGAGTAAGCTGTAGAACCGGTGGGTGTGGCACAGATTACGCCATCCCCCTGGTATCTTGTATATAACAAGCCGTCTAGCCAGAGCTTGATCTTGATAGTGTGTAAAACACGCGCCTTAATGACCGCATCATTGAGAGCTATTGACTGATGCAGACAGCCTTGACCATCCCTGAGCAGTTGAACATTGATCATCATTCTTTTTTTGATCTCATATTTACCCTGCAAAAGCAGATCCAAGGCCTCCATCAAGTCCTCAGGTTCGATACTGCTGAGAAACCCTACAGTTCCTAGGTTTACACCCAGTATTGGGGTGCCGCTGTCGGCATAGCTGCGGGCAGTCTTCAATAGTGTGCCATCTCCTCCTAAAACCATTACCAGGTCCCCTTCAGGGCAGTTACCTTCAGTAAGCTGGCAGAAACCAAGCAGACTGCAGTATACCCCCCTTGAGGAGAGTACGGCTTTAACCTTTTGGGCAAGAATTGATGCTTTGCTGTCATTTTTGTGGACTATGATTATCTGCAATTGTAAACCAGCCACCCCACCGCTTTTTTATGAGGCATTATTAAAGGCCGGAGCGGGTAGTCATTCCCGTCCCGGCCTCTTTTACCTCAAAGTAGTTTGTACATCTTCAAGAATTTATTTACATCATAGAGCATAACAAATACAATTCAAAGGGAAAAACATCAAATGCTACAGGGACGGTTAGTCTATCTACTACTTTTAATAGAGGCCTACCTTCTCCTCAGACAGGCTGATAAAAATGTTTTTCTTCTGGGTGTAGTGATCAAGCACCATATGGTGTGTTTCTCGGCCGATACCTGATTTCTTATATCCACCGAAGGGGGCATGTGCAGGCAGATTGTTGTAGTTGTTCACCCACATACGGCCTGTTTCAATCCCTCTTGCTACACGCAATGCTCTGTTGATATCCTTAGTCCAAACAGCTCCGCCCAGTCCATACTCACTGTCATTAGCCATATCGATGACCTCTTCCTCTGTCTTAAACTTGATAAAGACAGCAACTGGACCAAAGATCTCTTCCTGGGCAACTCTCATATCATTTTTAACATCAATCAGGATAGTAGGTCTCATGAAAGCACCCTTGTCCAGCCCGTTTTCGGTGATGCGCTCGCCACCGCAGGCCACCTTTGCCCCTTCTTTTTTACCTATTTCTACATAGTCCAGAATCTTATTGAGTTGCGCCTCATTGACTTGAGAGCCCA